>ERZ1066115.97-NODE-97-length-31424-cov-11.325799_pt1 | contig 31424 bp, 23 predicted proteins | sample MGYA00382762_ERZ1066115 | MGnify/ENA primary metagenome ERZ1066115 (study PRJEB33369, sample SAMEA5778345) | biofilm metagenome | biome: Industrial cooling water; feature: Water cooling tower basin; material: Biofilm | place: United Arab Emirates | collected... | reverse complement strand
ACCTGATACCGCCCCTGCACCCAGTCCTTCATAAATCCACCACCTTCCAACACACTGCGGGCTTCATTCAGATAGGAACGGGCAATTTTATAGGTACCATTCAGGTTATGGAGTTCAGCCGCCTCCACCAAGATCAGACCATGTGCCTGGCTGCTTTCCTGATTAATCGACTTGCTGGTATTAATTGCTTGTTGCAGACTGATTTCAAATTCGGACACGTAACCCGAGGCCAGATTATATTTCGCTTGGCGGATATAGTACACCGGTGTGTAGATATTCTGTTGGCCAAGTTTTTTAAATGCTTTCTTACGGAATTTTTCGAGCGAGGCAAATGCCTTTACATAGTTACCCGCCTCATAGTTCACTTCCGCTGCAATGAGCATTTTATCATACTTCGATTGCCCCCAACTGGAAACGACCATTTGGGCGAGCAGAAAGAATAGCACAACGAACCTGATCCGTTTCATAGCGATAGAATTTCTAAATTAAAAGTACACAATTCTTTTGGGTAGAACCAGAAACAAATCGATTGCCGAAGCGCAACGATTAGTGGCGCAGTAACTGATTAAGAATTTCCCGTGCTGACGCAGTAACAGGCGTGCCGGGGCCAAAAATACCAGCAACTCCGGCTTGGTAAAGAAAATCATAATCCTGCGGTGGAATTACTCCACCTGCAACCACTTTAATATCGGGCCGGCCAATCGCTTTCAACGCTGAGATGAGTTGAGGTATTAACGTCTTGTGCCCGGCTGCCAGACTGCTGGCCCCAATAACGTGCACATCATTTTCGGCTGCTTGTTTGGCCACTTCTTCAGGTGTTTGAAATAATGGCCCGATGTCCACGTCAAAGCCAAGGTCAGCAAAACCGGTAGCAATTACTTTGGCGCCCCGGTCGTGGCCATCTTGCCCCATCTTGGCAATGAGAATGCGCGGCCTGCGGCCATCCTGTTCAGCAAAACGATCCGAGAGCACCCGTACCTCATCCCAGGCTTTTTGATTTTTCATTTCTCCCGAATATACTCCGGAAATAGATTTGATGGTAGCCTTGTACCGACCGAATGATTTTTCAAGGGCTGTAGAAATTTCGCCCAATGTAGCGCGGGCCCGGGCAGCATCCACGGCCAGGGCCAAAAGATTTCCGCTGCCAGTGGCAGCCGCCTGTTCAAGTGCTAGTAACGTAGAATCCACCAGTTGTTGATTGCGTTCTTTTTTCAGGTGTCGCAATTTTTCAATCTGTTCGTTGCGCACTGCGGTGTTGTCAACTTCCAGAATTTCAAAATCCGGAGCTTCCGTTGTGGGATATCGATTAACCCCTACGATCACATCCTTACCGGAATCGATACGCGCTTGCTTGGCAGCGGCAGCTTCTTCAATCCGCATTTTAGGAATTCCACTTTCTATGGCCCGGGTCATCCCACCCAGCGTTTCAATTTCTTCCATGAGGTGCCATGCTTTTTCAATGAGTTGCTCGGTGAGATACTCCAGATAATGCGATCCACCCAACGGATCGACCACCTGAGTAATTCCGGTTTCCTTCTGCAAAAACAATTGGGTATTGCGGGCAATGCGTGCCGAGAAGTCGGTGGGCAGGGCTATGGCTTCATCCAAAGAGTTGGTATGTAAGGATTGGGTTCCACCCAAAGCGGCAGCCAGTGCTTCAAGCGTAGTACGGGTAACGTTGTTGTAGGGATCTTGGGCCGTTAAACTCCATCCTGAGGTTTGGCAATGGGTGCGCAACGCCATTGACTTGGGATTTTTAGGATTAAAACCTTTTACAATTTTTGCCCACAAGACGCGCGCTGCCCGCATCTTGGCAATTTCCATAAAGAAATTCATGCCAATGCCCCAGAAGAAGGACAGCCGGGGGGCAAAATCATCAATGGCAATGCCGGCTTTGATACCCGCCCGAATGTATTCCAATCCATCGGCCAGCGTATAGGCCAGTTCGATGTGTGCCGGAGCACCGGCTTCGTGCATGTGATAGCCGCTGATGCTGATGCTGTTGAATTTTGGCATGTGTTGAGCGCAATACGAAAAGATATCCGCCACAATCCGCATCGAAGGTTCAGGCGGATAGATGTACGTATTGCGAACCATGAATTCTTTCAGAATATCATTTTGAATGGTGCCATTAAGTTGATGAGGTTTTATTCCTTGTTCTTCAGCGGCCACGATGTAAAACGCCATGATGGGAATGACGGCTCCATTCATCGTCATGGACACCGACATTTTATCCAGGGGAATCTGATCGAACAGGATCTTCATATCCAGGACCGAGTCAATCGCCACTCCGGCTTTGCCTACATCGCCTGCTACCCTCGGGTGATCTGAATCGTACCCACGATGAGTGGCTAAATCAAAAGCTACAGACAGACCTTTTTGACCGGCTGCCAGATTACGTCTGTAAAAGGCATTGGATTCCTGTGCGGTTGAAAAGCCGGCATATTGACGGATGGTCCACGGGCGTACCGTATACATGGTGGCATACGGACCACGCAGAAAGGGTGGAATGCCGGCTGAGTACGCTTTTATCGATGTGGCCAGCGCCTTGTCTTCTACGATAGAGGGGACGTTAATTTTTTCAGACGTGATCCAGGCAGGCAGATTACCCGGATGCTTATCGGGTACAAACTGATTAAATCGGATTTTCGAGAAATCAGGCTTCATACGCCTTGTTGAAATTTATGCCAGGCTTTTTCTGCCAGCTCTGTGACCAGCGAATCGATGAAATACGATCCGGCAATCGGATCAGCCACCTTATGGAGGTAGGACTCTTCGCGCAGAATAGAGGATACGTTTCGGGCAATCCGGTTCATCATAACCTGATCGGGCTTTTCGGCCAGAATGGTAACACTATCACAACCACCCAGGATGGCCGCCAGACATGCCGTAGTGGACTTGATCATATTACCATGCGGTTGGTAGTCAGGCGCAGGCCAGGCTTCGGAATAAGCATGAATATGGACTGATTTTAATTCCACTCCATAAGCGCCTTGAATCTGATACCAAAGCATTCGCAAGGCTTTTAATTTGGCCAACTCTTGAAACAGGTGTGTTTGAATGGGAAGTGAAAAAGCAATTTGATGAATGGTGTTAGGCGAGGATTGATCCAGTACCTGAACAGCCGCTGCCAGGGCTGCTGCAATTTCTTCAATGGGATTGCTATTCGGTTTAACGAGTATACCAGCCGGATAAAAATGGGCATACGGTAAACTCGATTTGGGATGAGTTTGAAAAATTGCTCCGTGAATGGAGTGTGCCTGGTTTCGCTCAACCCATGCCTGCAGACCTCCGGTATCGAACTCACCGGTTGACACGAACGAAAGGTTACAGAATTCAGGTTTGATCTCGGCCAGCAATCGGTTAAAATCAAGTGTAGGTGTGAAACACTCGAATAAAATTCCATCAGCACCTGAATTCAGGTATTCCAAGGCTTGTTGATTCGCTTGTTGTGCATCATCCACCATAATTTTTGGTAAATTCATCCACTGGCGCGGGCCTAAAAACGGGTTTGCACCAGCGGCTAATTCAAAACCGGGTGTTGGAGTAGCATTAGAAGAGTCGTAATAAGGTTTTACAGGCAATTCCGATGCGCTAGCAGTAAGCTTTTTAAAAGGATCAGCACCCTCAAGTTCATGCGAAGCTGCTTGCTGCCATTCCTTCAGCGATGTGGTTGCAAAGGGAAGTTCTGAAAAAATCTCAGCCATAGATCAGGTTGGCAGAATTCGTTTGAAATGTGCTTTCAAGTTGAAGGTAAGTTGTGAGGAAAGCAATTTTTTTATGATTTTCATCAGCTTTCATTACGATAAAAAAATCTGAAAAATCAAGGCGGGGTTTTGTTTTTTTTGTTGTTTGTTTTTTTACACCTTTGTCTCCCCACCCCAAAAAAAATTGGGGTAACTTGTTCAAACCGATAGCTCATATATAGATGGTCATAGATTGTACAACTGTTTGGAGCGACTGCCTTGAAATAATTCGCCAAGAAGTTGATGAGCAAAATTTCAATACCTGGTTTAAGCCGATTAATCCTCTGAAAACAGAGGAAGATGTACTCACCATTCAGGTTCCTTCTCAATTTTTTTACGAATGGCTGGAGGAGCACTATGTACCGGTACTAAAAAAAGCGGTTCATCAGGTGTTGGGCCCGAAAGGAAGATTGGAATACTCCGTAGTAGTTGATAGTGGTAATCAAAAAAATCCACCGGTGCTCGTGAACTATCCTAATGGGAATGGGATCAAGCGCAACCAGCAACAAACCACCAATGGCAATGGCTCCTTGGAGGACTATTCACCTTTTAGTTTCAAAGCGCTCAACCCGCAAACCGTTAATTCACGGCTTAATCCGAACTATACGTTCGATAATTTCGTGGAAGGGGATTGTAACCGCCTGGCCCGTTCGGCCGGGGTTGCGGTTGCGAAAAAACCCGGTACCACGTCCTTTAATCCGTTGATGTTGTATGGTGGTGTCGGTGTGGGGAAAACCCACCTGGTCCAGGCCATCGGAAATGAAATCAAAAAGAATCTTCCTGAAAAAATTGTTCTGTATGTCGATCAGAATGATTTTACCAGTCAGTTTTTGAATGCCTTGCAGAATCATAAAATCCAGGAGTTTCAGAATTATTATTTACAAGTGGATTTACTGATTCTGGATGACGTGCAGTTTTTGGCGGGTCGCGAGAAAACGCAGGAGATGTTTTTCCACATCTTCAACCAGTTGCATCAGTCGGGCAAGCAAATCATCATGACCAGTGATTGTCCGCCCCGTGATTTGAAGGGATTTCAGGAGCGCCTGCTGTCCCGATTCAAGTGGGGATTAACAGCTGATTTGCAAGAACCTGACTTTGAAACCAAGCTTGCCATTATTCATAACAAGATGCAATCGGATGGTATCGAAATACCTACCGAGGTGGCGGAATACCTGGCCTATAGCGTAGATACCAACCTGCGCGACATGGAAGGGGTATTGAATTCCTTGTTGTTCCATGCCACATTGCTTAAGAAGGATATTGATCTGGAATTGGCTAAGGAGGTGCTGAAAAATATTGTCAAGGAAATCCAGTCAGACGTTAGTGTTGACTACATTCAGAAAACAGTAGCCGATTATTTTAAGGTAAGCCTTGATCAAATGAAGAGCAAGGTTAAAAAGCGGGAAATTGTTATTCCCCGGCAGGTGGCCATGTATTTCTGCAAGCGTTACACGCAACTCACCTTAGCTCTCATTGGCGAGAACTTTGGCGGCCGTGATCACAGTACCGTAATTCATGCCCTTGAATCGGTGGAGGACATGATGAAAACCGATGTGAACTTCAAAAACAGTGTCGAAGACCTAACCAAGAAGTTTAAGTCTCGAATGACTTCCTGACATTACTGCAGGTAGAACGATAACGGCATTTGCTGTTTAGCCCCATTGATTCCATACAAGTACACCCGTCCTTTGTAGTTATTGAAAAACTCAATCACATCGGTTGGGTTTTTTACTTGTCTCCGGTTAATCTGGATGATCGTATAGTTCTCAGGCAGTCCGATTTGCTTAAAGAGTCCCTCTTTAATCTTAAATACTTTAACCCCATAATCAACAGCTTCCAGGCTGGCACCCAGGGTTCCATCAGAATAGATTACCCGTTTGATCACCCCGGTTTCTCCGTTTTTGTTCAATAGTGTCAGGGTTACTGTATTCAGTTTACTGTTGCGCATGTAAGTCACGGAAATCTTGTCGCCCGGGTACCGATAGGCAAGTTCTTCCTCAAAAGCGCTTTCGCTGTTAATCTCCAGATTGTTGATCCTGGTGATAATGTCACCTTCTTGCAGACCGGCATTGGCCGCTGCACCGGAACGCTCAACCTTTCCGAGGATCACACCTTTAAATTCTTTTACGTTTTCATCAAGGCCATACTTGCGAGCATTCAGGTAATCGTGTTCAACCACATTGCCCCCAAAAATTGCTTTTTGAGGTGTGCCAAATTTGATCAGATCTTCAACTGCTTTTTTAACGATATCGATCGGTACCGCAAAGGCATAGCCGGTGTACGAACCGGTGCGTGAAACAATCGCGGTATTGATACCCACCAGTTCACCATTTTTATTGACCAAGGCACCACCACTATTGCCAGGATTGATAGCGGCATCCGTTTGGATAAAAGACTCAATCGGAAACCGGTCATCTACAATATTGATCTTGCGGCCTTTTGCACTCACAATGCCAACCGTTACGGTGGATGACAGGGAAAGCGGATTTCCAACGGCCACCACCCATTCGCCCACAGCGAGATTTTTTGAGCTGCCCAGCGTAATGGCCGGCAGGTTGGTTTCTTTTATTTTCAGCACCGCCAGGTCGGTAGAGGGATCGGTGCCAATCAATTCAGCTTCGTAGGATTTTTTATTATACAATACCTGGATTTTTTCAGCCGACTCAATTACGTGGTTATTGGTTACGATATAACCATCGGCAGAAAAGATAACACCGGATCCGCTGCTGACCTGGGTTTGGGAACCGCTGCCCCCAAAAAGCAAGTCCCAATAGGAATAGGCCGAAGATCCTTGGGAAATGCTGTTGATGTAGACCACACTGGGTGTTGCTTTTGCAGCGGCCAAACTAAAATCAGTTGCCTCTGCTGGGTTGACCGTTTCAGAAGTTTGGATAATGTTGGGTCGATATGCCTCAGCGGGTTGGTACTGTGATACCTGAAACTCATTTTGCTTCGGTTCGCGGGCTGCAGCTTCTTGTTGGTAGCGATGAAAGACAAATGCTCCGGCCAGTCCGGAAAGGAATCCAATCACAATAATTTTAAGTGTATTCATAACTTGGAGTTGACAGTGTAACGAGGATTATTGCCCCGGGTTTTTCTTGGTTGAAAAAGTTGTAAAAATCAGCGACAAAAATTGTCCCAAACCAAAAAAACCGCAGGTTTGTCAGGTTGGGTTACTTGGAGCCCTCTTGGGGGACGCTTATTTTTGCCTTCTATGGGTATTCGTGCTGCACTCGCCCGGCCATTTGCTGCCTACATTGCCGGACAAACCAACAAATGGTCTTCGCAACCGGGTCTTTTTCAGGAAAAAGTCTTTCAGGAATTGATTCAAAAGGCCCGCCATACCCGGTTTGGCCGGGATCATGGATTTGAGACCATCCGCAACCACGATGATTTTAAGAAGCAAGTGCCAATACGGGATTATGAGCAGTTGAAGCCGTATGTTGAGCTATTGCTAAAAGGAGAACCGGATGTGCTTTGGCCGGGTAAGCCGGCCTATTTTGCGAAGACTTCTGGTACTACCTCCGGCACTAAATACATTCCGCTTTCGAAAGAATCAGCCCCGACACATTTCATCAGCGCCCGAAATTCTACTCTGAGTTACGTGCATGAAACCGGCCACTCTTCGTTCCTGGATGGTAATCTCATTTTTCTTTCCGGCAGTCCGGAACTGGATGAGATTGCCGGCATTAAAACCGGACGTTTGTCGGGCATCAGCAATCACCTGGTACCCGGATTTCTTAGAACCAATCAAAAGCCCAGTTATGCAACCAACTGCATTGAAGACTGGGAAGAGAAACTGGATCGAATCATTGATGAAACGCTGCACGCCAACATGACGTTGATTTCGGGAATACCACCCTGGGTGCAAATGTATTTTGATCGGATTGTAGCGCGCACGGGAAAGAAAATCAAAGATGTGTTTCCGAATTTTTCGGTGTTTGTTTATGGTGGGGTCAACTTTGAGCCTTACCGTGCTAAACTGTTCGACACCATTGGCAAGCAGGTTGATTCGATTGAAACCTATCCGGCCTCTGAAGGCTTTATTGCCTACCAGGATTCACAGCAGGCGGAAGGATTGTTGTTATTACTCAACAATGGAATGTTCTTTGAATTTGTACCTGCCGAAGAGTACTTCCATGAACACCCGCGCAGGCTTTCAATTGAAGAAGTTGAGTTGGGCAAAAACTACGCCCTGATCATCAATAGCAATGCCGGGCTTTGGGGCTATTCCATTGGCGATACGGTGAAATTTGTTTCCAAAAATCCATACCGGGTGGTGGTGAGTGGTCGCATCAAACATTTCATTTCGGCCTTTGGTGAACACGTGATCGGAGAAGAAGTGGAAAAGGCGATGAAGTACACGGTGGCCAAATTTCCGGAAACCGAATTGATTGAATTTACAGTCGCTCCGCAGGTAACGCCAGCCGAAGGCTTACCACATCACGAATGGTTGATTGAATTCGGCCAGCCGCCAAAAGACGTGAAAGCTTTTGAGCTTGAGTTGGATAACCAATTGCGCGAATTGAATGTTTATTATGATGATTTGATATCCGGCTCGATTTTACGTACCCTCAAAATCACCTCTTTAAAGCGAAATGCCTTCATCGAATATATGAAATCGCAAGGCAAATTGGGTGGGCAAAATAAAGTGCCCCGGTTGAGCAATGATCGAAAGATTGCGGATGCGATCAATAAGGTAAATTGAATAAATATTGGTGATTTGTGACTTGTGATTTTTGAATTGGGGTTGATTATCTGTAACGTGAACAATAAAGAACTTGAAGATAGATTGATAAATTTTTCCATTATGGTTGTGGAATTGATTAAATCCCTTCCTGAAGACAGAATCACAAATCATTTAATGGGTCAATTACTTAGATCGGCAACTTCGCCTACACTGAATTATGGAGAAGCTCTAGGAGCTGAATCGAGAAAAGACTTTATTCCTAAATTAGGTATAGTCCTCAAGGAATTACGAGAAACTTTAAACTGCCTTAAAATATTGTCAGGTGCAGGATATATTCGTTCAGAGAATATAACGGTCAAAGAATGCAATGAACTAGTTTCGATATTTGTAAAGTCCCTCGAAACGGCCAAGCGAAACACGAAGTCGATTAAATCAAAAATCCAACATCAAAAGTCACAAATCTTAAATCAAGTAGTTTTATTTTGAATTCACGGAAAAAGAAAATAGCCATCCTCGGTTCTACCGGTTCGATCGGCACACAGGCGCTCGATGTTATTGCCGCGTATCCTGAGATTTTTGCAGTTGAGGTCCTAACCGCACAGCGTAACGCGGACCTGCTTATTGAACAAGCGCGGCAATTTAAACCTAACGCGGTGGTTATTGCGGATGACACGCATTACGAGAAAGTGAAATCCGTTTTGATGCCGCTCGATATAAAAGTGTTTGCCGGAGAGAATGCCCTGGCTTCGGTGGTACAAATGGAAACCATTGATCTGGTGCTCACAGCACTGGTTGGATATTCCGGGTTAACGCCCACCATCAAGGCCATTGAGGCCGGAAAGGATATTGCTTTGGCCAACAAGGAAACTCTGGTTGTAGCGGGTGAATTGATCACGCGCCTAGCCCGCGAGAAGGAGGTAAACATTTATCCGGTGGATTCCGAACATTCCGCCATCTTTCAATGTGTAGTGGGTGAATTTCACAATCCCATTGAGAAGATCATCCTCACCGCATCAGGAGGCCCATTCCGGGGAAAAAAGAAAATCGACCTCATGCAGGTAACCAAAGATCAGGCGTTGAAGCATCCTAATTGGACGATGGGTGCTAAAGTTACCATCGATTCAGCTACCCTGATGAATAAAGGCCTGGAAGTAATTGAGGCCCGGTGGCTATTCGGACTAAAACCTGAGCAGGTAGATGTGGTGGTTCATCCCCAATCCATTATTCATTCTCTGGTCCAATTCGAGGATGGATCAATAAAAGCGCAACTTGGCCTGCCTGATATGCGTTTACCCATTCAGTTCGCGATGTCGTATCCGCAACGGTTAAAAAGCAATTTTCCCCGGTTTGATTTTGCGAATTACCCCGCCCTCACGTTCGAAAAGCCCGATATGGAAACTTTTCGTAATCTTGCACTCGCTTTTGAGGCGTTGGGCAGAGGCGGAAATATGCCGTGTGTGCTGAATGCAGCGAATGAAGTGGCGGTGCAGGAATTTTTGCAGGATCGGATAGGTTTTTTGCAAATGTCAGACATCGTGGAACAATGTTTGTCGAAAATGAATTATATCGCTAGTCCCGTGTTGGAAGACTACGTGAATACGGATAAGGAAACAAGGATTAAAGCAAAAGAACTAATCAGATAATGGAAGGAATGATCATGACGGCCCAGTTATTACTGAGCCTTTCAATTTTGATAGCGGTACACGAGTGGGGCCATTTTATCACTGCTCGCATGTTTAACATTCGGGTGGAGAAGTTTTATCTCTTCTTCGATTTTCTTTTTCCGATGGCCAATGTCCTCAACTTCTCCCTGATTAAATACAAGAAGGGCGATACCGAATATGGCGTGGGTTGGTTTCCACTGGGTGGCTATGTAAAAATAGCCGGTATGGTGGACGAAAGTATGGACAAGGAGCAGATGAAAGCCCCGGCACAGCCATGGGAATTTCGCTCGAAGCCCGCCTGGCAACGCCTCATCGTGATGATGGGTGGAATTATTGTGAATGTGATTGTTGGGATTTTGATTTTCATCGGATTGACCTATTTCCTAGGCGATCGCTTTATCCTCAATGACTATGTGAATAAGAATGGTGGAGTTCAGGCGTTGGATCTGGCCCAACAAATCGGCATTCAAACCGGAGATAAAATCATCAAGATTAATGGTAACGAGTTCGAATATTTTGATGATGTAGCCAAGCCTGATGTTCTGTTGTCACACAACTCGTCTTATACCGTTTTACGGGGTGATCAGGAAATAGAAATTCCTATTCCGGATAATTTTATCGAACAGTTTGATCGCAAAGAAGCGGTGGCCAATTTCTTGATCCCGCGCAGGGCGCCTATCGTGGATGAAGTTTCCCCCGGCACAATCGCAGAGAAAATTGGGTTACAGAAAGGCGACCGGATTGTGGGAGTCCAGAATCAACCGATTACCTACCATGATGAGTTAAAGGCTGTGACGCAAAACTTCCAGGGTGATTCACTTCAACTATCCATTCAACGGGGTGCTCAACTCCTTTCATTCACGGTATTGTTTAAAGGACAATCCAGCATTGGCTTTTATGTTCCGAATGAAATTGTACCCGCGGCCGGTCAAAAGGAAGTGGCGTATTCACTCGGTCAATCCGTGGTGCTGGGTCCAGGCCGTGCATTTGACGTCATTCTTGTCCAGCTGAAAGCCTTCCGCAAAATTTTCACGGGTCAGATTTCATTCCAGAAATCCTTAAGTGGCCCAATCGGTATGGCGAAGGCCTATGGCGGACAGTGGGATTGGGAGCGCTTTTGGCGGATGACGGGTTTGCTTTCAATGGTGCTAGCGTTCATGAACTTTTTGCCCATTCCGGCATTGGATGGTGGTTATGTCATATTCCTGTTGTATGAGATGATTAGCGGGCGCGAACCTTCCGAGAAATTTTTTGAGAATGCCATTAAAGTGGGCATGGCTCTGTTGTTAGTCCTCATGGTCTTTGTTTTCTACAACGACATTGCCAAACTGGTAACCGGAGGCTGATCGGATGTTGAACTCATAAAAAATGGCGCCCGAAAGCGCCATTTTTATTTCATTGTTTCCCTTTTCGAAAATCCAAGGGTGGCTTGCGGTCACCAATCATGGATTTGTATTGGAAATCGGGCCCCACATAATCGGCCAGTTCTTTTTTGGCTTTCCCCACCAAGGCAGGATTATTGAAAATGTCAATGCCGGTCATAGCCATGATCTTGGCGGCATTGTTCATCGCTTTATAGCCAATGCTCATACCACCGGTGGCTACGGCTTGCCAGGAGTGTGCCGGTACCCCAGGAACCCACGTGGCCGTGCCTAGCCCTGCTGTAGGAACTACCCAGGTAATGTCACCTACATCCGTAGAAGCGGGAAAGAAACCACCGGTTTTAAAGGGCTGAACCTGCGCAGCAGATTCAAGGGATGGATATTTCGTAGTCAGCGTAGCCTGAATTTTTTTTCCAAACTCAATTTCTTCTGACGAGTACATCACACCACCCACCGTTTTCAGATTATTGTACATGAGTCGTGAAAGGGTTTCGTTGGGTACCAGGTTAAACGAACCCGAGATAACTTCATATTTCATTGTGGTTTCTGTTCCACTGGCTGCACCTTCTGCAGCTTTTACAATTCGATTCCAGATTTCTTCTACCATGCGGGCATCCGGGTGACGTACCATATATTCAGCCTCGGCATAATCCGGCACTACGTTGGCGGCCAAACCACCTTTATTGATCACATAATGAATCCGGGTTTCTTGTGGTACATGCTCGCGCATGAGGTTAACCATATAATTCATGGCTTCAAGCCCATCCAGGGCCGAGCGCCCGGCATAGGGAGCCGCAGCAGCATGTGCAGATCGACCATAAAACCGGAAGACCGTTTGTTTGATGGCCAGACAAGATTCCGGGCTGGCATCATTTTCACTGGATGGGTGCCAATGCAACACTACATCCACATCCTTAAACAAACCATCGCGTACCATGTATACTTTGGCCGACCCGCCTTCTTCGGCCGGGGTTCCAAATACCTTTATCGTGCCAGCCTTTTTTGTTTTAATTAACCAATCCTTTAGCGTAGCCGCTGCCGCTACTGAGGCTGTACCAAATAGATGATGCCCGCATGCATGCCCGGGGCCACCTTCCGTCAGCACTTTCCGGCCAGGAACAGAGTCCTGCGAAAGTCCCGGAAGGGCATCGAATTCGGCCAGTATGCCGATCACAGGCCCGCCACTACCGTAGGTAGCAACAAAAGCCGTTGGCATTTCCGACACTCCGGCTACTACAGTAAACCCAGCCTGACGTAAAACGCCTTGCAGCCGTTCCGTACTTTGTGTTTCTAAAAATCCCAGTTCAGCATACGACCAAATGTCTTTGGCTACTTTTTTGTAGGCGGGAAATTTATTGTTCAGATCGGTTACAACAAATTCCTTGTCGCGATCAGGTTTTACTTTAGGGTTGATTTCGGTTTGGCCAAAGGTACTGCCATACCCCAACATGAGCAGGAAAAGTATTTTTTTCATTCAGGAAGAATTAGGTTAACGAAATAAACTCAAAAGATATCAGAACTAAAATGATTTTAGTTCGATCGGGAGATCTCGAATTCAACGCGCCTGTTCAACTGTTTATGATCATCGCTAAGCTCCTGAACAATAGGACGCGAGCTTCCATACCCAACCGCTTCAATTCGGGTTGATTCAATTTTAAATTGGGATACCAGATAATTTTTGATGGCATCAGCCCGGGCCTGGGAAAGTTTCAGATTCGATTCTTCTTTGCCGGCTGAATCGGTATGCCCCGAAATTTTAAGATGCAACTCCGGATGGTCGATCAGGAAATTAGCAATCTTATCCAGATCGGTATGCATTTCAGGCAGGATATTGGCCTTGCCGTTTTCAAATTCCAGCGATTGAAAGGCAATCTTGCTTTCGATGGGCTCGGCCACTTTATTGATCTCCCGGTCGCCATCCAGGAAAAAGATTTCTTCAATCCGAAAAAATTCATCACCCTGTATGATGAGCAAGTAGTTTCGTTTGTTGATCAGATTAAAATCGAAGGTACCGTCATCCCGAATAAACCGGGGTGCAACTTCAACCCCTTCGTCCAGGTCGATGATGGAAACGATACCTTTTACCGGTTTACCCGCTGGATCGTGTAAGGTTCCTTTTAATTGTGTAGTGGCTTCGGGTTGAGCCTCCATGGGTACCGGAAAAGAATATAAGTCAAGATTTTTGATGTCTTCTTCCACCGACCGGGCATAGTACAAGTTTTCTGATTTGGAGTCCATGGTAAAATAATACTCGCTTCCGGCACCATTTACCAAAGGCCCCGTGTTGCGGGGCTCACCCCAGCTGCTCACTACCCGGTATGATTTATAAATGTCGAATTCACCAAAGTTGAGTGGATGACCATTGGAACTGAAATACAGTACATTGAATTTATGGTGAAAGAAAGGACTTACTTCACTTTGAACCGTGTTCACAATGGGCCCCACATTTTGGGCCTGCGACCAGTTTCCCTTTTTGTCTTTCACAGAATAGTAGATATCGGAAAGACCAAACGTTCCCACACGGTTGGAAGCAAAGTATAAGGTATCTCCTGAATGCGTTAAGGAGGGATGAGAATCCCAGCCCGTACTGTTGATCCGGGGTCCCAGATTTTTAACATCACCCCAGGTGCTGTCGGCCGTCAGCACGGCCATATACAAATCGCAATTGCCAAATCCATCCGGAGCGTTGCACCGCGAGAAGAACAGGAATTTTCCATCCATGCTCAGGCATGCTGAGCCTTCGTTATAGGGGGAATTGATGCTTTTAAAAGGAGTGGCTTCGTCCCAATAGTCTTCGACCTTTACACTGTAAAAAAGATCTTCGTTATAACTTCCATCGTCTTTCTCATTTCGCTTGGAGGTAAACAGAATCAGATCATCCGTATTGCCGGCCGTGGGGCCATAATCTTCCTTATCAGAATTGATGTATCCACCCATGTTAATCAATACCGATTGGGGTGGTCGTAGTGTATCAATGTCTTTCCGATAGTCAACAAGTTTATAATAGAAATCCAGAGGAACATAATTTTCTTTGCGGTCCGGATCCAGCATTTGATATCGTTTGTAGATATCCGTTATGTCTAATCCTTGCTGATGATGTTTCAAGACCAATTTATAAAGCAGCAGCGCTTCACCTCGCGGGCCATACCGTTCGCTGAGCTGGGCCAATCGCCACAACATGGCTACGTTCTTGCTGAAGTTCTCAATGCCAAAATTTTTCACATAGGCTCGCAATTGGAAGTACTTGAGTGAATCCTGGCCGGCATTGTCCAACGCTCGAATTTTTTCAAGTCGGGCCTCATCCCGGTAATAGGCGATTTTGTTTACGTTGGGGAACTGAAATATGTCAGACTGGCTGTAAGTGGCCACGGTATCGTTAAGTGTTACCACACCGCCTTTTTTGAACCCTCTTTTTTCGCGCTGGCCAAATGTTAAGGACGGGCTACCTAATAAGAGTGCCAAAAGCACTAGTAAACAAGGTTTTGTAATTGGATTGACCGATCTCCTCATAGCCCAAGGCTTAGGAAAAATCGAACAATTTTACCTGATAACCAAAAGGTTGGCATGTGGATTGACTTTTTAGGCGTTGTTTAAATATTAATTGGAGACACCCATTTTTTGTGTCAAATTGGCACGTCATGACTATGTTCAAATCACTTGCAATTACCCCTATGGTTCAGGAAGATTCGGATGAGCTAATACAACTGATTAATCCCGAGCAGGAATCGGACCTGAAACCGGAGGACTTGCCCGAAGAACTCTCGATTCTCCCCATAAAAAATACGGTGCTATTTCCCGGTGTTGTCATCCCGATTACGGTAGCACGTCAAAAATCAATTCGGCTGATCAAGAAAGCGTACCAGGGTAATCGGATAATTGGTGTGCTGGCTCAAAAGAACAAACAAGCCGAAGAGCCGGGTGTGGAGGATTTATACCGCTTTGGCACGGTGGCCCGCATTATTAAAATGTTGGTGTTGCCCGATGGAAATACAACGATCATCATTCAAGGAAAAAACCGGTTTCAAATCCGGGAATTCATTCAGGATGAGCCATTCATGATGGCCCGGATAGAATTGCAAACGGAACCTGCGTTGGATCTTCAAAGTAAGGAAGTGACGGCCTTGGTTCAGTCGTTGAAAGATGCCGCTTCAAAAATTCTGAAGTTAAATCCGGAAATACCGCAAGAGGCGCAGGTGGCTCTGGACAATATTCAAAGCACAGGCTTTCTTATTCATTTTCTGTCCTCCAACCTCAATGTGGATGTAGCCGATAAGCAAAAAATTCTGGAGACCAATAACATCATTGATCGCGGCACGTTGCTGTTGCAGTACATGATGAAAGAGATCCAGATGCTGGAGATCAAATTCGAGATTCAGAAAAAGGTGCATACCGATATCGATCAGCAGCAACGGGATTACTTCCTGCGTCAGCAAATAAAAGTGTTGCAGGATGAATTGGGCTATGATGGACCCGATAAGGAAATTGAAAAGCTGCGTAAGCGCGGGGCTGAAAAAAAATGGCCCAAAGCTGCGGCCGATCATTTTAACAAAGAACTGGATAAGCTACAGCGAATCAATCCGCAGGCAGCCGAGTTTCCGGTAGCCATGAACTATGTGGAATTTATGTTGGATCTGCCGTGGGAGGAGTATACGGTGGATGACTTTGATTTGAAGCGGGCCCGGAAGATTTTGGATAAAGATCATTTTGGACTGGAGAAAGTTAAAAACCGGATTCTCGAATACCTGGCGGTACTCAAGTTGAAGCAGGATATGAAAGGTCCGATTTTGTGTTTGTACGGACCTCCGGGTGTAGGAAAGACTTCATTAGGTAAGTCCATCGCCAAATCGTTGCAACGCCACTACGTGCGGATGTCGCTGGGTGGTGTGCATGATGAAGCCGAAATTCGGGGTCATCGGAAAACGTACGTGGGGGCCATGCCAGGTAAAATTTTGCAGAACATAAAAAAGGCGAAGTCATCCAACCCGGTATTCATTCTGGATGAAATTGATAAAGTGCGTTCTGATTTCCGGGGTGATCCTTCCTCAGCCTTGCTGGAAGTGTTGGATCCGGAGCAGAACAATTCCTTTGGCGATAATTACCTGGAAATAGAATATGATTTGTCCAAGGTGTTATTCATTGCTACGGCCAATTCGTTGGATACCATTCATCCCGCTTTGCGCGATCGGATGGAAATCATTGAACTCACCGGCTACACGGTGGAAGAAAAATTACAGATTGCGATCAAGCACCTGGTGCCCAAGCAATTGACCGAACACGGATTGAAGCCGAGCGAGATTAAGTTTTCGAAGGAAGCTTTACTGAAGATTATTGAAAGCTACACGCGGGAGTCAGGCGTGCGCAACCTGGAGCGCAAGATCGGATCGGTTGTGCGTAGTATAGCCAAGTCGGTGGCCATGGAAGAGGAATTCGAAAAACAAATCACGCCTGAGTTCGTGATTAAAGTTTTGGGTACAGAAATTTTCGATGAAGAGCTCTACCAGGGGAATGATATTGCCGGTGTAGTGACTGGCCTGGCCTGGACGCAAGTGGGGGGTGATATATTATTTGTGGAATCCAGTTTAAGCCGGGGAAAAGGACAACTCACGATATCCGGTCAATTGGGTGAGGTGATGAAAGAGTCGGCTATGGCGGCATTGTCGTATTTAAAATCCAATGCGAAATCACTCGGGATTGATTACCGGGTGTTTCAGCAATACGATCTGCACATTCACGTACCCGCTGGAGCCGTTCCGAAAGATGGACCTTCAGCCGGAATTACCATGCTCACTTCCCTGGCCTCCATTTTCACGCAACGGAAAGTGAAAAATAAACTGGCCATGACGGGCGAAATAACCTTGCGCGGTAAAGTATTGCCGGTGGGGGGGATCAAGGAAAAAATTCTGGCCGCCAAGCGCAGCGGCATTACGGAAATCATCCTGTGCGAAAAAAACAAGCGGGATGTTGCGGAAATTGAAAAGCAATACATCAAAGGATTGACCTTCCATTATGTGAATAATGTGGATGAAGTGCTGAAGATTGCCTTGTTGAAAGAGAAGGTGGCAAAGCCGGTGGAGTTTGTTTTGCAGGAAACTAAATAGTTTCCAGTTGCCTGTTACCAGTCATAAAGCCCCAGATTGAACGTATGAAAAGTTACAGAGAGCTGGATATTTATAATGATTCAAAGCGGCTTGCAGTAGAAGTGCATAAAATGTCATTATTGTTGCCAAAGTTTGAATTATATGAAGAGGGTAGTCAAGTTAGACGTTCGTCTAAGGCGATAACTTCTATGATTGTAGAAGGGTATGGACGGAAGCGATATAAAGCAGACTTTATTAAGTATCTGGTTTATTCACAAGCGGAATGTGACGAAACCATCTTGCACCTGGATTTTTTATATGAGACTCAATCCTTCAAGGATTCAGCCGTTTATCAAAATCTCCATTACGAATATGATGTCCTAAGTAAACGGATCAATAAATTTATCCAATGGGTTGAGTCTAATTGGAATGATTTTGCGGACCAACAGGAATTAATTAATTAACCTCGAACCTCTGGCGAACCGGGAACTGGAAACCAGTAACATTTAAAACATGGATTCAAAATATCTCACTCCGCAACAGATAGTAAAAGAACTCGATACGTACATCGTGGGCCAATATGAGGCTAAACGAAATGTAGCGATTGCCTTGCGTAACCGCTGGCGCAGAATGAGCGTGAAGTCGGAGGTGCAGGCTGAAATTGTACCCAACAATATTCTCATGATTGGCGCTACCGGTGTGGGTAAAACCGAAATTGCACGCAGACTGGCACGCCTGGCGGATGCTCCTTTTGTAAAAGTGGAGGCCTCGAAATTTACCGAAGTGGGGTACGTTGGTCGCGATGTGGAAAGCATGGTGCGCGACCTGGTTGAACAATCCGTCAACCTGGTTAAGGCGCGCAAAAAGGAAGAAGTGAAAGAACGCGCGGCTCAGGCTGTAGAAGAAATTATTTTGGATGCTCTGATTCCACCCATGCGATCCAAGACGGCAGGATTTCCGGTTTCCTCGGAGGAAAATGGCGGTGAACCCACAAGCGATGTTGAACTGAATGAGCGAACCCGGAACCTGTTTCGCGAAAAAATCAAAAAAGGTGAACTGGAGGACCGCAAGATTGAGATTCATGTCAAGCCAAGCGGTAATCCGGGTATCGGGATGATTGGTGCCGGGGTGATGGATGAAGTTTCCATGATGAACCTGCAGGACATGCTGAGCGGCATGATGCCCAAAAAAGCGCGCAAGCGAAAAGTAACCGTTGCCGAGGCCCGTAGAATTTTGCTGGAAGAAGAAGCCGCCAAACTCATTGACATGGATGAAGTGAAAGAGGAGGCCATCCACCGGGCAGAAAATGCCGGCATCATTTTCATTGATGAAATTGACAAGATCGCCTCGGGCACGTCAAAAAAAGGTGGAGGCCCGGACGTGAGTCGCGAAGGCGTTCAACGCGATTTATTGCCCATTGTGGAAGGCAGCACCGTGAATACCAAATATGGTGTTATGAAAACGGATCACGTCTTGTTTATTGCCGCAGGAGCGTTTCATATCTCCAAACCATCCGACTTGATACCAGAATTGCAAGGCCGGTTTCCGATTCGGGTTGAACTCACGAACCTCTCGAAAGAGGATTTCGTGCGCATTCTTAAAGAACCGAAAAATGCTTTGACGCGCCAATACCAGGCATTGTTTGAAGCCGAAGGCGTAACGATATCGTTTGATGACGATTCGCTGGATGAAATTGCACGCACCGCCTTCGAGATCAACGCTGAAATTGAAAATATCGGAGCCCGGAGGTTGCATACGGTGATGAGTAAATTATTGAATGAGTTTTTGTTTGATGTACCGGATAAAATTCAACCGCCTGCCCACCTCATAATCGACCGAAAGTTGGTCCAGGAAAAACTGGCTGGCCTGGTGAAGAACAAAGACCTCAGCGAGTATATTCTTTAGTTCATGCTGCGCGTGTTGGCATTTCTTGGGGTTGGTCTTTTTTGGCAGCCGGCAGCAGCGCAGGAAGATTCACTTCGCAGCCAGTATGTGGAACGTTTTCCCGATAAATTCTTTATCTGGCCCTTGCTTAAAAAACGCGAATTGAACTTTGCCATCAGCAACCGGTATGATGACAACCAGCGACTAAATTACAAGCCCAATAATTCCTATAGTGCGGGGGTGGGTTTTTATTTGTTTGAGGTAGCTGTTGAACTCTCCTTGGCCATTCCCTTAAACGAGAAAAGCCGAAGTACCTACGGAGCTTCTGATGTCCGTGATCTGCAAACCAATTTTCTGAGCAAATATTGGGGCGTTGATTTATATAATCAGAATTACTCCGGCTTTTATGTGCCCAATCGAAACCCAACACCATCGCAACCCGATCCCTTCATCAAGCGATCGGATATCAAAGTAGTGAACACTGGCGGAAGTTTTATTTATGCCTTCAATCGTAAAAAATATTCACTGCGGGCAGCCTTTAACTATTCGGAGCGCCAACGAAAAAGTGCGGGTTCATTCATTATGGCCGGTACCATCAATTCCGCTCGACTTCAGGCCGACTCATCGATGGTGGCTCAGATTTATTCTCCGGACTTATATTCCGTATCCTCCTTTCGAAAATTGCAGTATGCTGCTGTTGCGCTGGCTCCCGGCTATGCCTACAGCCTGGTTCATCAATCCTTCTTCTTGAATGCTGCAGTATCCTACGGACCCGCGCATTATTGGATTCAATATTCAGCGCAAGACGGCACCGATTATGATATGTCGATTAATACCTATGCCGATATCCGGTTTTCCATTGGGTACAACAGCGACCGGTTTTTTGGTGGATTGAGTTACATTTCACAAGCTCGTGACTTTCGCTTTGAAAACATTCAGTTTACCAACAACAGCTCCTGGCTAAAACTGTTGGTGGGCTATCGTTTTCATGAGAAGGGAGTACTGAAGAAGCGCGCGGTTGATCTGGTGCCGACAGGGGGCCTGCGTTAATGATTTACAGGGGGATCCAGCTTGCTGTGTGATGGACCGTATCAAAGTCAGTGCGGGCAGGTTGTTTCAGGTAGGGATAATTCACGTTGCTTAAGAATAACCCCTGCGGATAGGCTGGGTCCCAACGCGCGGGTGTATTTTTTTCTATGAAGTAGCTTTCAAATTCATTCACGCTGAGTGTGCCTGAGCCAATACCAATCAGTTTCCCGACCAGCAAACGAACCATGCGGCCTAAAAACCGGTCGGCTGAAATCTGGAATCGGAGCCGGTCACCGGTTGCGTTCATCCATAAATTAGCAGCAGTTATGCGACACCGGGTGTGTTGGTAGATATTCGGTGATTTGCAAAAGGCCCGGTAATCGTCATACCGGGTAAGCAGGGTCACCGCTTGTTTCATCTTATCAACCTGCCAAGGGCGCGGTTCTAGTAAGGTACTCACCGGGTTCAGAAACGGATCTTTATAGGTGTGCATAAAGTAATCATACTGTCGTTGTATCGCATCAAAGCGGGCATGTTGATTATCCGCAACGGGAATAATCTCGTACACCGCGATATCGGGGGGCAGCACCTTATTGAGCCGGAACAGAAAATCGGCATGCAAAGGCTGAGATAAGTCGGCATGAAAATAAAATTGACTGGCATGCACCTGGGCATCCGTGCGGCCGCAGCCCATGACCGATATCGGTTCTTTAAGAATCTCACTGAACACCCTTTCCACAACCTCCTGCACACTGCCGGCATTGGATTGGCGTTGCCAGCCACGGTAATAGGTGCCTAAGAAGGCTGCATGAAAGAAGAATCGGGTGGATGACATGGAAGGATTGAATCCGTTTTTTCAAGATCTTTATTATTCTAATTCAATAAATATAATTTTTCCTGATGTAACTTTTATTTAAAAAAGCAATAAATGGGGGGGGGGGGGTAATTCAAAAACTTTTTTTAAGCTAATTTTTTTGCGGTTGGGTCTGATGTCGCCCAGGTAAGATTTTGAAAGTTATTGCCAGGTATAGATTTTAATTGCAGACTATTTTTAAAGAACATTCGAAACCGTCTTGCGCTTTAATTTTCCTGTATACAAACAACTCGACCAGATGGACTGCGGCCCCACGTGCCTGCGCATGGTGGCCAGGCATTATGGCCGTAACTATCCACTGCATGAGTTGCGCAATAAATCCTTCATTTCTTTAACAACAAGTAATGGTTGTGGAGGTTATTGTACTTCCCTTATAACTACAACCTACAACGACTGTCATCAAGAGATTAATAGGTGTATTCAGGCAATTTGTGAGTAAATAACATAAAACATCAACACATGAAATTAGATAAAATTGAAAACTCTCAAGCTATCGTGTTATCAAAAGCAAATTTAGACTCGCTTCGAGGAGGCGAAGAAACATATAGATATTGGTCACATGTAACATGTGGTTATGATCCATCATTGAAAATGAATTGCACGAAAATAACTAGTCTTACCTACAATGATTGTGGGGACTTGTTGAGTTCGTGTAGTCATATTGTTTGTGAATAGATGATAAACCTAGAGTCAGTCATCGGTCCTATTTTTTAAGCCAATGTGGAGATATATTTTCAATGTTAAACCATTGTGTGTTATATGCCTTATGTTAGCTTGTAAAGACGAGAAATCAGATACACTTAGAATTCAAGATGGAATTTTTGTTGAAATTAAAACAGATAGCACTGATAGTAATTTCTTCACAAATGATAATTTGATTTATAAGGCAAATTGGGAGTATCTTTTTGAGGTTTCAATTATTTCATCTGGCAAAGATAGCCTATTAATGAAGGATAGTATCATCACTAAAAATCTTAATGAAGATCCATTATCAGTTGAACAACATTGGAAGTTGGTTCCTAAAAATAATGGTGGATCACAGGTCGTCAGATATTTAGGTGTGCGTGTGATACCAGGTAATTTCCCTTTTGCAGAAATGATTCCCGATTATAGTCAATCAATTGTGGAACTTAATTATTATGATGAAAATTTAACTCTTATTTTTAATGAGACAACTGGTGTGATTGAGAATTCCAAAAATGTTTGGCTTCATCCACATAGAAGGAAGTTTTTCAGAATACTAGAGTTAAACCCTTTCCCCTATGTTGTTCTGCCCTTGGAAGTTGGTTCCGAATGGTCTTGGACCTTAGAGATTGGTGAAAATTGGAGTGATTACCGGTGGAAGACATGGAAGGGGTCTATTGTAAATAAATATAGCTACAAGGTAGAGGCAATTGAGAATATCCAGACTAATTTGGTAGATTCCATTGCTTGTTTTAAAGTTGTTTCCAACGCTAAAAGTGCGATTGGTATAACTCACCTAACTGCATATTATAATGAAACGTTAGGTTTTGTGAAATTGATGTATACTAATATTGATCAAAGTCAGGTTATCTTAAACTTGACTCGAATAATTAAGCCTTGATCATCAGTCTTTACATTTTCCATATCTCACTAAGATAGGAAAGGTGGCTTATAAAAGTATACCCCACCTTAAATAATACTATTTGCTACCAATCAGATTATTCTACATATTCGTTGTTCACTGCAATCTCCCACTTATAAATCGTACTTCGAAAATCATAACTTTCAATCCTATGAGACAGCTTACAATTTTTCTCCTCCTTATACTTGCTAACCTGGCATTCGCCCAATCCGGCAAGGTGCAGGATAACCTTTCCATGCCCAGCAAGATTTTGAAAATGGATCGCAAGTATGCCATTTATCTGCCGCCCGATTATGAAACCAGCCAACGCACCTACCCGGTATTATACCTGCTGCATGGTGCTGGCGATGATCAAACCGGTTGGGTGCAATTTGGCGAAGTGTTGCACATTACCAATAAGGCCATTGCCGAAGGAATAGCCACACCCATGATCATCGTTATGCCCGATGCCAAGACCGGGCAGATGGGCTATTTCAATAGCATCAAGGGTGATTGGCGCTATGAAGATTTCTTCTTTCAGGAATTTGTTCCCTACATAGAAAAGACCTATCGGATAAAAAGTGAAAAGCGATACCGCGCGGTGGCCGGCCTGTCGATGGGCGGAGGCGGATCCTTCATGTATGCCTTACATCATCCGGAAATGTTCTCTTCTGCTTGCCCACTCAGCGCCTATGTGGGGCCCTTGTCAACAGAAGATTTGAAGAACTTTTTGGCCCGCACCAATCAAACCGCTACGGATGCTGAATTACAAACCTACTTCAAAACCCACAATGCCATTAACCTGGTCAACGATATCAAAGACGATCAGAAAAAAGCGGTACGTTGGTACATTGACTGTGGCGATGATGATTTTCTCTATGAAGGCAATTCCTTGGTGCATATTGCCATGAAGAAAAAAGAAATTCCGCATGAGTTTCGGATTCGTGATGGCGGCCATACCTGGACCTATTGGCGCACCGCCTTACCCGAAGTGTTGCGATTTGTTTCTGAAGCGTTTCATCAGTATTAGCGGTTACTTCTAATGGAAATATAATCGGTTTATTAATACCCTGCCGGACGGCTTTTGATCGCTACCTTTGCGCTTACTTTCGTATGCGTGTTCTGCGATTTTGGGTGGGTTGGCTCTTGATTTTCCTTGGCTATGGGTCGAGCCTAGCACAATTGTCCGCTACCCGTAAAGCCTGGAATCAACTACATGATCAAAAATGGGAAAGCAGTCTCCGGATTTTGAAAAAGATTCAGAAAAAGGATACAGCCAATGTTGAAGCAAACTATATTCTATCACAGTGGTTCTTGGCCCCGGGTAATCCTGAATGGCAGGTTGATTCCGCGTATGCTTATGTTTTAAAAACTGAACACCTGTATCGCAACTTGCCGCCACGTGATCAAGAGCGGTTGCTCCGGTTCCCGATTGATAGCCTGATTATTCGCAAGCAACATGACCGCATTGACAGTGCCGGTTTTGAACGGGCCAAACGTATCCATACCGAAGAATCCTACAATCGGTTTATCGTGCTGTTTCCTGGTGCCCGGCAGATTCCCGATGCTACGGAGCTCCGCGATGAGGTAAGTTTTCTGGACGCCCTCAAAGTCAATTCCGTTCAAAGTTTTCAGGATTATTTAACGAAGTATCCTCAATCACACCGGGCCGATGAGGCACAAGAGCGGTATGATCGGCTTCTATTTGAATCGAAAACACGCGATAAACAAATTACCAGTTACAGGAATTTCATCGAACAATTTCCCAAAAGCCCGTATGTTCCTTTGGTGCAACGCGAAATATTGGAGTTAAGTACGGCTTCGGGCAGCCCACAGACATTTCAACACTATGTGATGGAGTTTCCGAATCATGCTAACTCCAAACTGGCCCGCGATATCCTGTATCATCTTTCGTTGGAGCTGGATTTGGATTTTCCGGCTGAGTTGCTAACGGATTCCCTGCAACGGGTCAACCAACTCAACGCTCATTTTTGGATTCCGTTTTTTAAAAATGGGTTATACGGATTTATGGATTATGATGGTGTGGAAATGCTACCCGAGCAATTTGAGGAGATGGAAGCCGAGTATAAATGTAATCCGATTGTCAACGACATTCTTAAGTTGAGTTCTGGATTTTATAGCCGATCGGGCCGCAAGTTGGCCGAGGCTACGGATACTGTTGAGGAATTGGGGTTGGGCTATCTGAAGGTACAATCCGGCACTTGTACTCACGTGCTCCATAAATCCGGAACCCGGATTATTTCATCCTGTTATCAGGATTTTAAAATGGTAGGCACCCGTTTGCTGGCCGGGTTTGATGGAAAAGTCTGGACCTTGTTTACACTTACAGGTCGCCAGGTTCGGATCGAAGGGATTGAAGAAGTGCAGGAAACGGAAGGTCTACTGGTGATTACCCGCATGGGAAAAAAGGTGTTGACCACAGTTGACAATATCGTGGAGATTGTGCTAGGCGGTAAGTTGAAGGATGAATTGGTTTTTGATGAGGTGAAGGCCGTGCGGTCAGGAGAAATTTGGGTTAGGAATGGATCGTTGGAAGGCTTGTTGAATCAGCAGTTGGAATACATCGTTCCGCTTTACCGGCAATCCCTGCAGTTAACACCGTTCGGGTGGATTGAAAAGCAACCCCTGAGCTCGGTGGTGCATGGGCTTTCCAGTGATTTGGAAAATAAAGTTTGGCATTCAGTAAGTTGGCATAACCAGTGGTTGGTATTACAGACAGAGGGTCAAAACCAACTCTATCACCTCCACGAAAAAAAGTTGCTGCCTACCCAGGCTGACAGTGTTTGGTTTGATCAGTCACTTGCCTTCATGCGGGTTGGGTCGGGCACGCGGGTCTATTTTTCGGCAGCCCGTAGTTTAGAATTGCCACCGGATTCACGGATGCATTTCATTGCATCAAGGGATTCAGTTCGGTTCTTTTATACCGAAAACAAGAACAAGCGATCGGTATTTGAAATTTCCACAGGCGAGCCATTGTTTATAACGGAGTTCGAGTTACTGGAATCTATCGGGTCCGATCTCTTTCTGGTGGCGAAAGGAAACGCGAAAGGAATAGTGGGTAAAAATGGAAAGGAAGTGGTTAAGGTGGAAATGGATGCCATTATTCAAGGTGCCAACGGTTACCTGTCATTATTGAAAAGCCGGAAATTTGGATTGTTTCATTCACCTACCCGTAGGCAGATTAAACCCATTTTTGAACGGAATCTTTCGGTGCTGGATCAGGACCGCTTAGTCGTATTTAAAGAGGGCTACTATGGGATTGTCGACTGGACGGGCAAGGCACTTAGCGAATTTGAGTTCCTGGAAATTTTACCCTGGTCACAGTCGGTGATCTGGGTGAAGAAGAATTTTCAGTGGCAACTTTATAATTATAAAACCCAGATCGTAGAAATGGATCGCATCCGCGACTTTACCTGGATTCAGCATGATGATCATGAAAAAGTAGTTCGGATACATCAGGATAATTATTATGGAATCCTGAGCAATGTTCGGGGGATGGTGATTCCGCCAACCTTCCATGATGTGGTGAACCTAGGAACTCAGGAAATACCGTTTTATTTCACGGAAAAGCGGGTTGAAGAAGCTGGCATTTATGTTGTTATCTATTATAACCGAAACGGAAAACTGGTGCGCAGGCAAGCCTACGAAGAAGAAGAGTATGACCAGATTTATTGTGATGAAAAATAACGTACCATTCATATAAGTTTAATGGATGGACATAGTGAATTAATTTTACTTTGTTAAGTTTTAATAGCCTGGTAATGAAATCATGTTTATCCGTAATGGCCATTCTGATTTTGAGTTGGAATGCGCTGGCCCAGACTCCTGAAAAACCGGTTACACAACCGAAACTGGTTGTAGGTATTGTGGTGGATCAAATGCGGCAGGAATACCTGTATCGATTTGAAAGTCGGTTTGGACAAAACGGATTTAAACGATTGATGTATGAAGGCTTCATGTTGAAGAACGCCCACTATAATTATGTGCCTACCGAAACCGGACCTGGCCATGCTTCCATTTATACCGGAGCCACACCCGCGGTCCATGGCATCATTGCCAATGATTGGTATGATCGTGCTTTAAAGAAAGATGTGAATTGTGTAAACGATACAACCCGCAAAGCAGTAGGTACCGATGCCCCCGGAATGGTTTCGCCCTGGCGCATGCTGTCCACTACCATTACCGATGAATTGAAATTGGCAACGAATAAGAAAGCAAAAGTAATCGGGGTTTCGTTAAAAGATCGTGGGGCGGTGCTTCCGGCCGGCCATATGCCGGACGGTGCCTATTGGTTTGATGGCAAAACCGGTGCGATAATCACTAGTACGTATTACAAGGAAACACTACCCGATTGGGTAAACCAGTTCAACCTGAAAAAGTTGCCCGATACCTACCTGAACCAAACCTGGAATACAGTATACCCAACGAATACCTACCTCGCTTCAGGCCCCGATGATTCACCCTATGAGGGAAAATGGCGTGGTAAAGACAAGCCCGTGTTTCCTTATAACCTGGCTGAGTTGAGAAAAACCATGGGTGGTTATAATCTGCTAACCATGACGCCTTGGGGAAATACGTTGGTGGCAGAGTTCGGCAAGGCAGCAATACTGGCCGAGTCGTTGGGAAAAGATGAGATTACCGATTTCCTCACACTTTCCTTTTCGAGTACGGATATCATAGGTCACGCGATGGGTCCGCAGGCGGTTGAACTCGAGGATACCTATCTCCGCTTGGACAAAACCTTGGAGGAACTCTTCTTATTGTTGGACAAGGAAGTGGGGAGAGGAGCTTATACCGTATTTCTAACTTCTGACCATGGTGTGGCAGAAGTGCCGCAAAGCATGATTGACTCACGCGTACCGGCTGGCTATTTCCGCGCCAGCCAGGTAAGCACACAATTGAATGAACATCTTCAAAAGCATTTTCCCGGTAAAACGATTATCGAAGAGTTTACTTCTGATCAGGTTTATATCAATCAAAGTGCGTTCGATGGTGACCTCCGATCATCAGGAATCGACTTGTTTGTAGCCACCGAGTTGATCACCAAATTTCTATTGTCGACAGAGGGTATTGCTCAGGTGTATACCTCAACCACGTTACGGCAAGCCAATTCTGATGAGGTGGGAATCCGCGGTAAAGTGGTGCGCGGCTTTCATCCCAAGCGGTCGGGCGACATTGCCTATGTGCTAGAGCCGGGTTGGATTTCCTGGGGCGGCATTACCGGATCAACTCATGGTTCAGGATATACGTACGATACCCACATTCCCATCCTGTTTTATGGAGCTGGTGTTAAAGCAGGGAGTTCGGCTCAATTCCATACCATCACCGATATCGCTCCTACACTGGCTACTATTCTCAAGATCAAATTCCCTTCAGGATGCACCGGACAGCCCGTGGCCGAGCTAGTCAAATAAGCGGTTGAACAACTAGGAGCATCACAATAAGCTGATCGTTAAGGTCGACACTCCTCATTTTTTCAGGATAACAAACTGTAAGACAGCTGTTTAAGGACATTTCACTCTTATAAACAGGGGTCGTTATCGCAATCATGAACTGCTTATTCAAGGCAGTTTTGCCCAATTTTTGGCTCATTTTGGTAAAAAAGTGGGTTAAAGTGGTTGAAAGTGGAAGAAAGTTACTTATGTTTGCTTAAGGAGAAATAGACAACCACTACATGTCATGACTTTCTTCACCAGTGAATATGAGTGTAAGCTTGATGCCAAAGGCAGATTGGTGCTGCCTGCGCGGATCAAAGCTCAGCTCCCCGAACTAGAAGGCGGGGTGCAGGAGCTGGTGATCAGGCGTGGCTTTGAGCCATGCCTCATCATGTATCCGATGGTGGAGTTCAAGAAGGTCTTCTCAAAAATTTCAGGTCTTAGTGAATTCAACAAAGAGTACCGCGAACTCCAGCGGAGCTTTTTGTCCGGAGTCGTCACGGTTGAGTTAGATAGTAACGGCCGTTTTCTGATTCCCAAAAACATGCTCACCTATGCCCAGGTAGAAAAGGATGCGTTGCTGGTGGGCACGGGAAGCAAAGTTGAGATCTGGAATCCTTCAGTTTATGAGAAGCACCTGATTCAAGATCCTGGTGAGTTGTCGAAACTGGCGGAGAAGTATCTCAATGAATAGATACCTACTGCTGGAAACTTGATACTGGAATTTACAATATGAAAAAATCCTCCAGCATCCAGTCTCCAGCCTCGGGTAGCTACCACAAGCCAGTCATGTTAACGGAGTGCATCGAGGCGTTGCAGCTCCGGCCGGAAGGCACGTACGTGGATGTAACGTTTGGCGGTGGTGGACACAGCCTGAAAATTCTCGAGCACCTGAAAGCAGGCCGTTTATTCGCCTTCGATCAGGATGAGGATGCCAGGCGACAAGCTGAGAATATTCAAAGTCGTTCTTTTACATTTTGTCAAGCCAACTTCAGATACCTTAAAAAGTATCTGCGGTTGCATCAGGTCAATCAGGTAGACGGCATCTTGGCCGATCTGGGGATTTCTTCTCATCAGATCGACTCCCCCGAGCGAGGTTTCTCAACCCGCTTCGAAGGTCCGCTCGATATGCGTATGGATAAGCAATCCCGATTAACAGCTGCGGTTATTCTCAATGAATATCCTGAGGGGGACCTCCATAAAATTTTTGGGATGTATGGAGAATTGAAAAATGCGCGCACTGCGGCTCGAGTGATTACCCAGGCTCGTGCCCAGAAACCCTTCGCCACTACCCTTGATTTGAAGAATGCCTTACAAAGCATTGCTCCTCGTGGAAAGGAGAATAAGTATTTCGCCCAGGTGTTTCAGGCGTTACGCATCGAAGTCAATGAAGAGATGCGGGCTCTTGAAGATTTTTTGCACCAATGTGGCGAAGTGATCAAACCGGGGGGGCGCTTGGTGGTCATGAGTTATCACTCACTGGAAGACAGAATGGTAAAGAATTACATCAACACCGGGAAGGTGTTTGGAGATCTGGAAAAGGACTTTTTCGGAAACCCGATTAAGCCTTTTCAGGCAATTAACCGGAAGCCAATCGAGGCATCCGAAGAAGAGATAAAAAACAACCCGCGGGCCCGCAGTGCAAAACTTCGGATCGCAGAACGAATGGAAAGTAAATAAGTACCCTCTCGAAAGAGAGAATGGATATGAGTGAGAACAAATTCAGAATGATGGAAACTAGCCGGGGAAACGAGCCTCGCGTGAAGCCCTCCACTTCGGGTAATGGTACAAGCCTCTTCTCAGGCTTAGAGAAGAAACTCAAATTGGAATCCTACTTTGAGGAAGGCTTTCCTGTACAGTATTTACCCAAGGTGTTATTTGCTGTGATGCTGAGTCTCCTCTACATCAGCAATACGCACTATGCCGAGAAAACCACCCGCAAGATTGATAAGATGCGCAGTGAAGTGGAGGATTTGCGTGCCGATTACACGACTCTGAAAGCGGACATTATGTATGCCAGCAAGCAAAGTGAGGTGGCCCGCAGGGTGAAAGCTCTTGGCTTGCAGGAAAGTTTGAATCCCCCCTTTAAAATCGTGGTTGACGAAAGTGAATATTAAGAAGTCCATATTAATCCGGGTACGGGTAGCCTTCCTTTGCGTAGTGGTGTTTGCCGTGTGTGTGGCAGCCAAGATCAGCCACATTCAATTGGTGGAGGGTGAAAAATGGGCACGCCTGAGTGAAGAAATTAACTTTGACTTCAGAAAAGTAAAAGCTACGCGCGGTAACATTTACTCCGACAACGGTAGTTTACTAGCCACCAGCTTACCTTTTTATAAGGTGGCGATCGATCCAACCCTGGCATCGTCAGAAATTTTCAAAGCAGGCGTGGATTCTCTCAGCTTTCTGCTGGCTCGCTATTATAAAGATCGTTCTGCTGCTGACTATAAGCAATTACTGAAGGATGCCCGTGCTGCCGGCAAACAATATGTGGTGCTTAATCGCAAGCAAATCAACTATCAGACCAAGAAGGAAATGATGGACTGGCCCATCTTCCGCGAAGGTCGATACAAAGGCGGAGTGATTTTCGAAAAGATGGATGTACGGTATCGCCCTTTTTCAAACTTAAGCCGTAGAACGGTGGGCTTTGTGAATGAAGATGGAAAAGGCGCGGGCCTTGAATATAGTTTTGATGATGCGCTGGCCGGACAAGATGGTGAAGCGTTATTCCAGAAAATTGCAGGCGGAACCTGGAAGCCCGTGTTTGATGGCAACGATAAAAAGGCAGAGGACGGTTATGATATCCACACCACCATCGACATCAACTTACAGGATGTAGCGGAAACTTCACTGTATCACGCCATGAAGCGCCACAATGCCGATGAAGGTACCGTGGTGGTGATGGAAGTAAAAACCGGACACATCAAAGCCATCTCTAATTTATCCAGTGATGGTCATGGTGAATATTATGAGAAGTTTAATCATGCGGTAGGCGGCTCATTCGAACCGGGGTCTACCTTTAAGCTGGTCACCATGATGG
>ERZ1066115.96-NODE-96-length-31455-cov-15.173885_pt1 | contig 31455 bp, 43 predicted proteins | sample MGYA00382762_ERZ1066115 | MGnify/ENA primary metagenome ERZ1066115 (study PRJEB33369, sample SAMEA5778345) | biofilm metagenome | biome: Industrial cooling water; feature: Water cooling tower basin; material: Biofilm | place: United Arab Emirates | collected... | reverse complement strand
CCCCGACGCGCTCATCGGGTACGCCTGCGGCCCGAGCGGTGTCGTCGTCGTCGACCTCGACGCCGATAAGCCCTACCCCGACCAGCACGAGCGGGCGGGCGAGCCGAAAGGCGCCGGGCTCGACAATCTGACCGCCGCCGACCTCGAGCCGCCCGCGACGGGCATGACGTACAAGACCCCCAGCGGCGGCCGTCACCTCGTCTATGCCGCCCCTGAAGGCCGCGCGCTGACGATCGCGCAAGATCGCCCCGTGCCCGGCGTGGATATCCGCGCGGGTAACGGTTTCGCGATCTACTACGGCCGCCGCCTGAAGGCCGCGCCGGCGCTCGCCGTCGCCCCCGACTGGGCGCTCGTCGATGCTGGCGAGCGCCGCGAGCAGCGCGGCAAGAGCGCCACCCTCGAGCAGTGGGCGAAGCGCACCACGCCGGGCAAGCCGTCGAAGGCGCTAAAGCGCGCCGTCAAAGGCGTCGACTTCCCTGGCCTGAAGCACGACCCGATGCTCAGACTCGTCGGCGAGATCGTGCAGCTCGGCACCGCTGGCGAGCCCGGCGCGGCGAAGACCATGCAGCGTGCTCGCGCGGCGTACATCGAAGGCCGCCCCGATCGCGCCCGCGACTGGGATAACGCCGCCGAGGGCAGCGTCAAGACCCTCGGCCTGCCGCCGCGTCGCCTCGAGCTGAGCAAGGCCGAGCGCCGCGAGGTCGCCCGTCGAGCGTCGGGCGGCACCATGCAGCCGAAGGCCGACGATGAGCCTGACGTGCCGACGACCGCCGACGACCTGACCGACGCGGCGCTCGCCGAGCAGGTCGCCGCCGAGCTCGCCGGGCGCTTCGCCGTCGCGACCGGCCTCGGGCTGGTGCGCTACACGGGCACCGTCTGGCAGGCGGTCGACGAGCTGGTGCTGATTGAGACCGTGCGGCGCATCCTGCGGCGCATCCGCGCCGACGAGACGCGGGCGGCGATCATGCGCGGTGACAAGCGCCGCGAGCAGGAGGCGCGCGCTCTCGAGCAGCGAACGCGCATCGTCGCCGTCTCGCGCCTGGCACTCGGCATGATGACCGACCGCGCCGCGATGCCCGACGCACACCCTGACCTGCTGAACACCCCGAGCGGCGTCGTCGACCTGCGCACGAGCGAGCTTCGGCCGCACGACCCGGCGCTCATGCTGACAAAGATCACGGGCGCGCCCTACGACCCCGACGCCGACCGCTCGACGTGGCTGCGCGCCCTCGAGGCGGTGCCGCCGAAGGTGGCCGAATGGCTGCAGGTTCGGCTGGGCCAGGCGGCGACCGGGCACCCGCCCGACGACGCGGTCATGCCCGTTCTGAAAGGCGACGGGCACAACGGCAAGACGACGATTCTGCACGGTGCTCGTCAGGCGCTCGGCGACTACGGCGTCACGGTGCCCGATCGCCTGCTCACGAGCAACCCCGGCGACCACCCGACCGAGCTGACGACGCTACAGGGCGCGCGCCTGGCCGTCGCCGAAGAGCTCACCGAGGCGCGCAGCCTGAACGTCAAGCGCCTCAAAGACACGCTCGGCACGCCGACGATGACGGCGCGCCGGATGCGGCAAGATAATGTCACCTGGGCGGCCTCGCACTCGCTGCTGATCTCGACCAACTACCTGCCGGTCGTCGCTGAGACCGACCACGGCACATGGCGACGCCTGGCGCTGGTGACCTTCCCTTACCGCTTCGTCGACGCCGAGGCGCTGAAGCGGTCGACCTCGAAGCGCGACCGGCTGCGCGACCCGTCAATCGCCGCCGCGCTCGAGACCCCCGACGCCGGCGTGCTCGCGTGGCTGGTGGAAGGCGCGCGGCGCTGGTATGACGCGGGCCGCACGATGCCCGCACCGCCGAAGCGGGTGCAGCGCGACACCCTCGCGTGGCGGCTCGATGCCGACCCCGTGCTCGCCTATGTAACCGAGCGGCTGGTCACGGGCGACGACGCGAAAGACTGGGCGGTCGCGAGCGTCGACCTCGCCGCCGACTTTAACCTCTGGCTCGAGGCGCGCGGTCACCGCCCGTGGTCGCTGCAGACGATCAACGCCCGCATCGCTGGGCACGAGTCGATGCGCGACGTTCAGCGCAAGGCGGTGCGCTTCGGCACAATCACGCCGTCGCGGCCGGCGTTCACGCTGCGCACGCTACCGAAGGTCACGAACGCCTGGGTCGGCGTGCGCTTCGCCGACGAGCCTGAGCCCGCCGTGCCGCCGAGCCGCGAGGTCGCTCGCTTCGCGCACGAGGTCGACGGCGCCGACGAATGAGTCGAGCCCCGGCGTCGCTGGCCCTCAGGGGGCGCGAGCGCCGAGGCTCTTCGCCGCGGCAGCGCGCATTGCGAGGCGGTGGCCTAACCGCCACGCCCGCGACGATGCCGACAGCCTAGCGGGTCTCGACGCCGTCGTGCGCGGTTGCGCGCAGCGCGTGAAGGCGGGCGGCGTTGACGAGCTCATCGAGCGGCACGCCGTACTCGGCGCCGATCGCGGCGAGCTCGCCGCCGGCCGCCAGGTGCTCGCGGATAACCTCACCTTTCGACACTTGACGGTTGAGCGCGTCGCGGTGGATGCGCTCAGCGGCTTCGGGCGTGACCAGCACGGCGAGCTGCGCGGTGTAGCGGGCGGGTGCGGCGGTCGTGGATGCCACGGCGCCCCCTTTCTGTGAGTGAACGTCGGTCGTCGGTAGCCTAGTTGACTAGCCACTAGCGCGCCACTATGTTTAGAGCGCGGCCCGAGATACGGCACCGCAGAAAGGCCATACCATGCCGAACGCATCCCCGCTCTTCGTCGTCGAGCTGACCGCCGACGAGGTCGAAGCCGTCGAGCGCCTGCTCGGTCGCCGCACCTTCGCGAAGCCGAAAGCCGCACCGCGCAAGGCCGCCGCGAGCGCCCCGCGCCGCGCGGCGCGCCCGACGTCGCTGCCCTGGCGCGCGAGCGGCCCGGCGCTTCAGCCCGGCTACAGCCACACGACCCCCGACCTCGACGCATGGCTCGAGCGTCGCGCGTCGCGCGACTTCACCCCGCGCCCGATCGCGACCCCGCCGCTCGGCAAGCCGAAGCGACTGACCGACAAAGAGCGCGCCTGGCACGAAAGCGCCTGGCGCGACTACGCCGAGACCGGAAAGGCGCAGGGCAATGCATACCCCGTGACTGAGTACGTCGGCACCTTCGCCCGTCACGTCGCCCTGCTCGCCGCGATCTCGGCGGCGCGCTCGTGAGCGCGGCGGCGCGACCCTTGCCGCCGCTGCTGCTGCGCGGCGACTGCATCGCGCGGATGCGCGACCTGCCCGACGCGAGCATCGACGCGGTCGTGACCTCGCCTCCGTATTACGGTCTGCGCGACTACGGCCACGAAGGACAAGGGGGGCAGGAAGAAACGCCCGATCACTATGTCGCTTGGCTAGTCTCGGTTTTCGAGCAGGTCGCTCGCGTGCTCAAGCCGACGGGAACGGCGTGGCTCAACCTTGGCGACAGCTACGCCAATAACTCGAAGTGGGGCGGCAGCACGAGCGGTAAAGCGGCTCGGGCTTTGCACGGCGCGACAGGCGTTGGGTGCTCGAGGAGGTCGACTGGCGCGCCTGCGAAGAGCTTGCTCGGGATGCCGTGGCGCGTCGCGCTCGCGTTGCAGGTGGAAGGTTGGGCCATCCGTTCGGCGGTTATCTGGGAGAAGCCCAATCCGATGCCCGAGGCCGTCAAAGATCGGCCGACGAAGAGCTACGAGCACGTCTTTATGCTGACCCGGTCGACGCGCTATTTCTATAACGCCGAGGCTATGCAAGAGCCCGCTTCCTCCGTCGAGCGACCGCAGCGCAAGCGCGCCGAGCAGCTCGCAGCAGAGAAAGGGCTCACGCCCGAGCATTTCGCAGCGATCAAGGCAGCCGGTCTCAGTGACGCCGGCAAGAACGCGACCATGCAAACGGGCACCGGACGTAACGCCGACGACGTGCAGCGCCTCGCCGACGAGGCAAAGGCTGCGCTCGGCGGCTACTACCGAGAGTTTCTACTCTCGGAAACGCGCAACAGTCGCGACGTCTGGCGCATCCCGACGAAGCCCTACAGGGGCGCTCACTTTGCGACTTTCCCCATTGAGCTCGCGCAACGATGCATCGTCGCGTCAACGCCGCCCGGCGGCATCGTGCTCGACCCTTTCGCGGGCAGCGGCACGACGCTCGAGGCGGCGCACCTCGAAGGATTCGAGGCGATCGGCGTCGAGCTGACCCCCGACTACTGGCCGCTGATCGAGTCGCGCATCGAGCGCGCCGTCGCGGCCCGAGCGAAAGGCGGCAAGTGATGGAACACCGCGCCCCGCTCGTCGCCTGGCGCGACGTCGAGGCGGGCTCGGTCGTGCGGCTGAAGGGCAGCGAGTGGCGCGTCGACCGTGTGAAGGTGAAAGGCAAGACGGCGCGCGTGCGCGTCAGCGGCCCGCCCGGCACGTTCGAGCGCGAGCTCAAGGCGAAAGACCGCGTCGAGCTGGTGATGCGGGCCGCCGACCCTGGGCCGCTGCGCGACGGGCGCGGCGCACAACGCCGCTGGGCGACAGCCGACGAAGCCGAGCGCGACGCGCCGCCGCGCCTCGGCTTGCCGGGCGGTCGTCACGGCGCGAAGCCGAAGCCCGAGACGGGCAAGGGGCCGCGCTGGGATGCGCCCGCGACCGACCCCACCGGCCGCGCCGTCGAGGGCATCCTCGGCGCGCGGCTCGTCGCCGAGACCCCCGACGAGCCTGCCGGCTACTTCGTGCCACCGCCCGACGTGACGACGATTCGCGCGCACCTGGCGATCTTCCACGGACTCGACGGCGCCGACCAGCCGCTCGACGATGCTCGCGCGCTCGAGGTGCACCGCGGGCTGCACGACGGGGGCGAGCCACTGGCAGTCAATCACTGGCACAGCAAGCGACGGCCGGGCGAGGTGATCTCGTGACGCGCAAGGATGCGCCGAAGACCCGCGGCGGCGCGTCGGATTACCTCACATGCAGCGCGACCGGGAAGCGCGGCTACACGTCGAAGAGCTCGGCGCGCAAGGCTCGAGGGCAGACGCCCGCGGGCGGGTCACCGCTGAGCGTCTACCGCTGCCCGTCGTGCTCGCTGTATCACCTGGGCCACCTGCCGCCGAGCGTGCGCCGTGGCGAGCGCGAAAAGTCGTGACGCGCACCTATTGACGACCTACTAGGTAACGTGTAACGTGTCTCTCACAAGGCAACACCCCCTCGACAGAAAGGCCACACCATGAACGCTTACGAGTTCACCAGCAAAGCGACCGGCGACGTGTTCGTCGTCGAAGGCGCCGACATGCAGGCCGCCTACGGCGCGCTGCCCGAGAGCTTCGATAAGACCGCGGGGACTCTCGCCTACGCGATCGAGGCCAGCACCCCGTGCAAGGCCGCGGCTGAGATTCGCGCGATCACCAGCGGCGCTGTCTGCGATTGCGAGTACACGCGATGAGCGCGGCGGTAGAATCGCTCGCCGACGCTCTGCGTTGCGAGAGCATCGAACTGGCAAAAGCCGACGCGCGAGCATGGGCGGCAACGCTCGGGCGCAAGCCTTCGCGCCGCGAACTGGCGGCCTTCATGGCTGGCCGTCTCGCCGCCGAGGCCCGCTCGTGACCGCCTACCTGCGCGACGCGCGGCGCGCTGTCGAAGCCGCTGAGCGCGAGCACCGCGACGCGGTCGACGCGGCGTTCACCGCCTATGAGCGCCGCGAGGCGACTCGAAAGGCGCTGACCGACGCGCGCACCGCGCTCGAGATTGCGCGCCTCTTCCCCGACGGGCCGCCGCTGCGCGTCGGCCAGCGCGTGCCCGCGCGCCCCGGCTACGGCCCCGGCGTGATCGTTGACGTGTACCTCGCGAACCTTTCGCACGGTCAGCACCGCCAGCCCGACGACCTCACTGCGACCGTTCAGACCGAAGATGGGCACCTCTACCCGATGAAGGCAGCTCGCACGAAGGCGGCTCGCTCGTGAGCGCTCCTCGGTCGTGGCGCGCGTCTCAACGGCAGATAGCGCGTGACCGCCTCGACCTCATGGCCGCCGAGGCTCACGCCGACAGCGTTTCGCCGACGCATCGCGGGGTCGCCTGGCACGCGGCCGCCGCCGACTTCCGCGCCGGGGTCGCCTTCGAGCGTCGCCGCACGCGGCTCGTGTGGCGCAAGCGCGCCCCCGAGTGGCTGCGCCTCACCGCTCTCGTCGTCGTCGCGATGCTCGCGACGGCGGCGTGCTGGCTCTTCGTCATCGCGCTCGCCGCCCTGCCGATCTAGCCGCCGTCGTATCACCCCGCTACACTCACAACCCCCCGAGAAGAAAGGCCGCACCGTGCCGAAGAAAGACCCCGCCGAGAAGGCGGCAAAGCGCCTCGCGAAGCTCGAGCGCATCATCGCCGACAAGTCGCGCCCGAAAGCCGAGCGCAAGGCCGCGAAGCGCGAGCGCGCCGAGCTGATTGGCGCGACGCTGTCGCCCGTGCCCGAGGCGCAGCCCGCCCCGACCACCGAGCCCGAGATCGCGCCCGAGCAGGTCGCCGCTGCGGCCGAGCGCGTGCTCGCCGACCCCGGCGCCAGCGAGGGCGCGAAGAGCAAGGCGCGCGCCGCCCAGCTTCGCGCCGCGGCGGCCATGAAGGCCGCGACCGAGCCCGAAGCCGACGTCGCCGACGAGCCTATGCTCGACTTCGCCGCGCTCGCGGCTCGGGTGCAGGCTAAGCGCGCGCTGCGCAAGGCCGGGCTACTGACCGAAGGCGAAGGCGGCGAGCTGGTCGTCGACCCTGGCGCCGTGCCGCGCGATCGGGCCGACCTCGTCGACGCTTATAACGTGCTGATCGGCACGCGCGGCGGGCACTACATCACGAGCGACGACGAGCGCGCCGCAATCGACGCTCGCGTCGGCCGGGCCGCGCTCGTCGAGCCCGACGGCCCTGCCGAGCCTGACGGCCCGGTCGAAGCGGTCGACCTGACGGCGCCGCACCCGGTCGAGCCGGCCGAGGTCGACGGGGCCGCTGTCGTCGCGGCGCTGCTCGACGTGCCCGCGCCTGACGGCGCCGCCTTCGAGTCCGTCACGATCGCCGAGCACGAAGCCGTCGAGGTCGAGACCGAGACGGGTCGCGAGTTCGCCGTCGGCCCGTCTGTCGCCGACCTGCCGCTCACCAAGCCGAGCGACGCGCCGCCGACGCTCGAGACCGACGGCCTCGGGCGCTACAAGATCAAGCGGCTCGAAGATGGCAAGATCGTCGGCTACACGCGCGTCACGACGTACATCGACAATCTCGAAGACAAGTCGGCGCTTGACAAGTGGCGCCGCCGCATCCTGCTCGAAGGCCTGGCGGTCAATGAGGGCGAGGTCGGCACTCGCGAAGAGGGCGAGACCTTGCCGCCGCACCTGCTGGCCGAGCTTCGTGACGCGCTGCACCGCCGCGACGTCGCGATCGAGAAGGCGCGCAAGGCTGAGCGCAAGGGCAAGCTCAAGACCGGCGAGCTCGGCGAGCTGATTGACGACGCATGGCGCGACTACAAGCGCGAGGCCGACCGCATCGCCGAGGCCGCGCTCGAGCTCGGCGGCGTGAAAGACGCCGCGCGTAAGGGGACCGACCTGCACGCGCTGACCGAGCTTCACGACCGCGAAGGCATCGACGCCGTCGTCGCCTTGCTCGAGGCTGGCGAGATCACGCGCGCCGACTTCGACGACGTCGAGGCCTATGCGCGAGCGCTGAAGGTGGCGGGCGTGAAGGTGCTGCCCGAGTACATCGAGCAGGTCGTCGTGAACGATGAGCGCCGCGTCGCGGGTCGTCTCGACCGCGTCGTGCTGTACAGGTTCCCCGGCACCGCTCGCGCCGTGCGCTGCGTGCTCGACGTGAAGACCGGCCGCCTCGACTATGGCGTCGGGAAGATCGCCCAGCAGCTCGACCTGTACTCAGAATCCCAGGCCTACGATCTCGAGACGCACGAGCGGCACGACATGAAGCTCAGCCGCACGAAGGCGCTGGTCTTGAGCCTGCCGCCTGGCCGCGCCGAGGCGACGCTGCACGAGGTCGACCTCGTGCTCGGCCGCCGCGGAAACAAGCTCAGCGGCGAGGTGCGGCAGTGGCGCAATGAGGGCAAGCGGGCGATTGACTTGAAGGTCAACCTTGCCGCCCCGAGCGTCACAGCCGCGGCCGACGGCGAAGGCGGCGAGTCGTGAGCGCCGAGCTCGTCGTCGCCCTCGTCGGGCTCGCCGGGCTTGCGGTCGGCGTCGTGGCGGTCGGCGTGCTGGCCGTCACGGCCGCCAGGCTCGACGAGCGCGCAGCGCTCAGCCGCCGAGCGCGCTGGTCTTTCGTGCGCGGCATCATCGCCGGCGCGATCGTCGCGGCGCTCGGGTCGGCGCTCGTCGTCGGGGCGGTCGCCGTCGCGATCGTCGAGTCGCTGACGGCCCATTGACCAGCCACTAGCCCGCCACTAGGCTAGGCGGCACAACTTAACACCCCCGAGACCTCGCGGCGCTGCAGAGCCGCGAAGGGGCCAGGCCATGAGGCTAGGCGGCGCACCCCCCGCGCGCTGCTGACCGAGCTCGATGCTCGGCGGCTCACCGGCTCGCCCCGGCCGTTAGTGGCCTTTCTGCCGGGGCGAGCCCTACGCTCGCCGCACCCCGCGACGAGATCGAAACCGATACCGACCCGAGAGGGGCCAGCAATGGCGAAAGACAAGGCCGAGAAGGCCGGCAAGAAGAGCAAGGGCAAGGGCGACGCGCCGAAGCTGCGCGACGACTTCGCGAAGCCCAGCGAGGCGCAGTCGGGGGGTGACGGGTGGAACCTGACCGAAGAGGCCGAGGGTCGCCTCATCATCTTCACGCCGCTGCGCGAGATCGAGGTCGAGACGACCGACTACGGGAAGAAGCCCGTAATCGTCGCCGACGTCGTCGTGCTCAACGAGAAGAAGCCCGAGAAGAGCGAGCCGCACGCCGAGGTGTACGTCTGGGGCGGCTACCTGCGCGGCGCGCTGCGCTCGTCGATCGGCCAGGCTCGTGTGCTCGGTCGTCTCGTGCGCGGCACCAAGAAAGAGCGCGGGAATTTCCCGTGGCTGCTCGAAGACGCGACCGACGACGAGACCGACCTCGCCCGCCGCTACCTGGCGAGCGTCGACCCGCTCTCGCACCAGTAGCGAGACCCCCGAAGCGGGCGGCCCGTCGCGCACCCGAAGCGCCGCGGACCGCCCGCACCCCCTCGACCAGAAAGGCCTGACCGTGACCGATATTCTGACCCGAGACGCTGTCGCCCGTATCGCCGACGCGCTCGAGCGCATCGCCGACGCTTTCGAGACCGCGCTCATGCCCGAGCCGTCGCCCGACGAGCGCGAGCAAGACCTCGGCCCCGACGACGCCCCGGCGTCGCCCGAAGACGCCGCCGCGTGGCGGCCCGTGAAGGGAGGGCGGGCCGCGCTCTACGGGTACGGCACCCCCCGAGAGGTCGTCGTCGATCGCATCTACCGCAGCGAAGGCGTTGACGTCGCTGTGATCGTCGACGAAGACGGATTCGAGTACCGCACCGCCCTCGCGACCCTTCGACCCGTCGAGGCGTCGTCGTGACCGCCCGCGAGCTGCGCGTCGGCGACCGCGTGACGATCGGCAAGGGCCGCACGCGCTACACGCTCGTCGTGATCGTCAGCGCGACCGCCTATTACTCGCTCGGCTACGGCCTCGAGGCCGACGCCGCCGTGCGCCGCGCTGCCGTCGGCGTTATCGTGCGCAATGCGCGCACCTACTGGCGCGGCAAGGCTCGCGGCCGAGGCCGCCGCGTGCCGCTGGCGAAGCTCTCGCGGGTGACGCGCTAGCCCGTGAGCCCCGCACCCTGCAAGGATTGCGGCCGACGGCCGAAGCTCGCCGGGCGGCACCGCTGCGCGACGTGCGCGCTGAGGGTCGCCCCGATCGACGAGCAGGTCGCGGCGGCTCGCGCACGCCTCGCTATGGTGCCGCCCGAGCTCAGGCGAAAGCGCGTGCCGGCGCGACTGTGGCCGACCGGCGCTCGCTGGTGCGCGGGGTGTCAGTCCTTCCGTGATCTCGACGACTTCGGCTCGGGGGCGACCCGCTGTCGCCCGTGCGCTTCGAGCGCCGCGCACGCCGCCCGTACCGAGAAGGTCTACGGGCTGAGCCCCGAGCAGTACGCCGAGCTGCTGAGCCGCCAGGGCGGGCGCTGTGCGATCTGCCGCGGCCGGCCGAAGAGTAAGCGCCTCGCCGTCGACCACGACCACAAGACGGGCGCCGTGCGCGGGCTGCTGTGCTCGAGGTGTAACGCCGAGCTCTTGACTTTCGCCGACCACTCGCCACAGAAACTCTGGAACGCCTACGTCTACCTCAAGACGCCGCCCTATTCGGTTTTGTTGTAGTGTGTAACCATGCTTGAGCGATTCGAGGCCGACGCCCGGCGTGGCGTGCGTAAGCTGCCACCCGGCACCCCGCTACTCGACCGCGTGCTGCTCAGAGCGCGTCGCGATTCTGCCGGGTGCTGGATATTTGAGGGCGCGGTCGACTCGGGGGGCTACGGAATGGTCAGAGCTCTCGGCGTGAACTATCGCGCGCACACGGTCACCTACCAAGCCGCGAAAGGCGCGGCGCCCGGTCTGGTGATCGATCACCTTTGCCGCGTGAAGCGGTGCTGTAACCCCGATCACCTCGAGGCCGTGCCAAACGTCGTCAACGCCCGCGAGCGAGCTCGGCATCGCGGCAACGGCCTACCGATCGCGACTCATTGCAAGCGGGGCCACGAGCGCACGCCGGGAAACACCTATTTACGACCTGACGGGAAGGGCGGGAACTGCCTGCCTTGTATTCGGATAAGGTCGCGCCGTGCTTAGCTGGGAGGATTACCTAGCGGCCCATCCCGCGCCCGAGGTCGCAGAATCGCCCGCGAGCGGCGCTCAGCGCCCCGCTGACGCGCCCGCAGCGCTCGGCCTAGTGAGCGCAAGCGGGAAGGCGAGACCGGCGCTCAGCGCCGCCCTCGAGCGCGCCGCGGCCCGGTCGCTCGAGGTCTACCCCCCGCTGCGCGAGCTCTTCGCCGATCTCGACGCCGCCCTCGCGAGCGGCAAGCGCCGCCAGCTCGAGGCGGCCGTGCGGGCGATGCAGGCGCGCGGTCTGCTGTCGCCGCCGCCGTTCTAGACGCGGCGCGGGTCGCGCACGATGTAGCCGGCGAGCGCGGCACTCAGCGCCGAGATCGCGGCCGACGCGACGGGCGACCACGCGCCGAGCGTCGCGGCGAGCACGCCCTCGGCGACGATCGCGTCGAGCGCGGCGACGATGACGGGGACGATGACGGCCGCGAGCGCCGAGGCTACGACCTTCGGGCTGATGACCTGCGAGGCGGGTCGCTGGGCGGCGTGCTGGGGGGCGGTGTTCATGGTGGCGCCTTTCTGTCGGGTCGCGGTCACATGCCGCGGGTGATGAGCCAGAGCGAGACGCCGCCGACGACGGCGCCGACGACGGTGAGAGCGGTACGCGGCACCCAGTCTGACCGCGCCGCGCCGACCCGAAGCTCGGTCACGACGCGCAGCAGCTCAGCGTAGGCGGCGGGCAGGGGCGACAGCGCGACCTGCTGCGCCTCGAGCGACTTGAGCCGCGTCTCATGGTCGGCGCCCTGCTGCTTGATCGGGTCGAGCGTGGCGAGCAGGCGGTCGACCTTGCCGTCGGTCGTAACGAGCCGGTCATAGATTTCGCGCTGTGTGATGCGCACGCCGTCGCCCTCGTGTAGGTTCTCCCCGCTCATGGCTCCACATTCTACCCGTCAGGTCTTGATGACGCGCGTGATGACGATGTAGGGCTGCAGGTTATTGTGCGGCTGGTCGCCGCCTGCATCTTCCATCGTAACGGTGCTCACCAGGAACGTGCCAACGGTGCCACTACTAGCGGTGCGCTGGGTCGAGTTCGTGCGCACCGCCCTGGGGGGAAAGTCGGGGTCGCTTGCGTGATTATGCGACGGCATCTCGGCGACGGTGAGAGTGTGCGTCTCGGCGCCACCCTTCGCACCCAGCGTGCCGAAGGTGCCCGAGGCGGCCTTGCCGACCGGCACGCGCCCCCGCGAGTCGGGCAGCCGGAACTGCAGCGACGTCTCGCCGCCCGTGTTGTAGCGCGTGCCGAGCACGGCGAAGAGCTCGGGGTAGGTCGCCCGCAACACGACCGAGCCGTTTTCGAGCAGAAACCCCGACGGCGCCGCCGTCCAATGCCCCTCGAGCGAGGTGCCCGGAGGCAGGTCGCCGCCCGGCGTGCCGCCCGTGACCGGGCCGAGGATGACGAACGTGTGACCGACTGGGATGAGCACGACGCGCTGCCCGGCACGCACGGGCGACAGCGTGACGTAGGTGCGAAGCCCCGCGACCGCCTCGCCGTCGAAGATCACGGCCGCCGCGCCACTGCCCGAGTAGCCCGCCGCGATCGTCGCCAGCCGAGCGGCCCGCGTCGCCGACTCGGGCGCCGGCTGAGCGTCGCCGCGCAGCGCTTCGAGGAAGTCGAGCGCGTCGAGCTGGCCCGTCATACCGTGACCACCCTTCGAGCTCTGTGCGTCATCGTCGCGCCGGTCGTCAGCGGCAGGGACCATGTCTGCTCAACGTACCGCGCCGAGACCGCGAGGCCCGGCAGCTCGAGGCGCAGAAGGTCGGCATTTGAGTGCATCGGCATCGCCGCCGTGTCGAAAGCGACGGCCTCGAACACCTGCGAAGCCTCGAAGGCGAGCCGGGCCGCCTTCGCGTCTAGCGTCGCCTGATTCGGCGCGTCCTCTTCGGTTCTGAAGTCGACGATTGAGCGGCCCCGCGACACTGTCGACGTCGGCGAGGCCGGGTCGCTGTTCGTGTACGTCGAGAGCAGCGCGGCCTGGTCGGGCTCGCTCTTCACCAAGACCCAGACGTTCGGCACCGAGAAGAGGTCGAGCGTCTGCAGCGCCCGCCCTCGCCGCACGCTCGCCTCGCCGTCGCTGTAGGTGTACTCGACGGCGCGAGTCGTCGGCGACTGGTAGGGGCGCACCAGAAGCACGCCGTACTCGTCGACCGTGGCGCTTTCGTAGTTGATCGCGGCGAGCAGGTCATTAACGATACGCAGTTTCGAGGTGCCCGGCTCCCATTCCATCGCCGCGGGCAGCGTCAGGGCGCTCGGCGTGACGGCGACCGACAGCCCCGCCGACGTGGCGACCGTCGATATCGCGGTCGTGTAGGCGACGCCGGCCGCGACCGAGTAGCGGTCGAGCACCCGGTCGTCATTGAGCACGACGAGCAGGTCATACGCTTCGACCTCCCGGCGCACGACGCCCGCCTCGTCGAGCTCACGGTCGGGCGTGGCGAGGCTGAACGTGCCGAGCGGCCACTCGACGAAGCCGCCGTCGGGCATCGACAGCCGCGCCCAGGGGCGCACGAGATCGCTGAGGTAGTTGAGCTCGCCGGTCTCGCGCATGGTGAAGCGGGCCGTTCGCTTGATCGCCCGTAGCGCATTGTTCTCGATCGAGCCGCCGAGCACGTTATCGAGCGGGCCGAGGTGGGTGCGGGCGGCGTTCAGCCGGTCGTAGCGGTAGACGATCTGACGGGCGCCGCGCCGAGCGACGAGGGCGTCGATGACCTCGTCGTCGTCGTAGGTGCCCGACGGGTCGAGCGGCTGCACTAGCCGACCGCCTCGTCGTAGTCGACCACGAGCAGCGGCACGCCGAGGCCGGTGCCTTCGCGACGGTCGGTCTCGACGAGCTGGCCGAAGATCGAACACCAGTAGAGGCGACCTCTCCCGTCGCGGTAGCACAGCACGCGGCGCGCCTGCAGCGCGTCGCGCCACCACTGCACGAGCTCGTCGTGCGTCGGCCCAAAAGGTATGAGGATGGTGACCGAGAGGCGGCTCGACCCCTGCTCGCCGTACTCGACGACGGGCGCGGCTCGCCCGGCGAAGCGAAGCTCAGCCGAGTCGACCTCGCTGCTGACCGTGCGCGCGTCGGTGTGCAGGAAGTTGGCGAGGGTGCCCTCAGGGTCGTCGGCTGCGAAGAGCCACGCGCCGACGAGCGACGGCCCGGTCGTCGTGTAGACCTCGCTCAGCGCCTCGCTCATGCCGTCGCCCTCACGCGGTAATCGTAGCCGACGCCTGAGCGCACGGCATGGTCGCGATAGGTGCCGTTCGGCTCGGCGATGCCGACCGCGACGAAGGCGTCGCCCGAGCCCGTCTCGCGGCGCTCGATGTAGTTGAGCGCGGTCTCGGGGCGCGACCCGCTCGGCGGCGGATTGTCGACCGTGATCTCGACCCAGGCCTCGCCGACCTCGAGCGTCGCCTCGGGCTCCATGGGCAGGCCGTAGCTCGTCGTCAGCAGCCGCGTCGCGGGGCCGACTGTCGGGGTGCCCGGCGCATTGCTCACGATCGTCAGCTCGACGCGCACGGGCACGTCGGTCGGCACGCTCGGCACGGTGTAGCTCGTGGCCGTCGAGGCCTGCATCGTCGTGTCGCTGAGCACGACCTCGTCGGCGACCCGGATGAGACGCACGCGGCGCTGTGTCTGCACGAAGCCGTCGCCCTGAGCGAAAGACCACGAGATCGGCACGTCAGCGACGTCGAGGCCGGGCGGGTTGTCGGCCGCGGGGTCGGTGATCGTCAGGTTGCCGAGCGCCGACGCGGTGAAGGTATCCCAAGCCGACCACGCGCCGACGGCGTCGAGCTCGTCGTAGGTGCGAACGCGCCACCTGTAGTCTGTGCCGTTCGCAATGGTGCCGCCCGCGATCGTGCGCGACGCGGTGCCGCTCGTGACCTTGCCCGTGCTCACGATGCTCGCCGAGTCGCTGACTCGCTCGACCTGCAGCTCGTAGGCCGTCTGCGCGTCGACGATGTTGTCATCGCCGAAAGCCCAGGCGAAGAGCTGCGCGAGCGAGCCGTCGAAGCCCTCTTTCGTCACCAGCGATGGCGCGTCGGGGGCGATGTTGCCTGACGTGTCGACGTGAGCAACCGTGCTCTTCACGCCGCTCGCGAGGTTCGCCGACACGGCCAGCACTCGCCGCTCGTCGACGGCACCCGCGGGCACCCTCACGGCATCGTTGGTAGACCCGACAGCGCCGAGACCAGTCGTCAGCACGGCAGGCGACCCGTAGCCGAGCGTCGCGACCGACACGCTCAGCAACTCGAGCACCCGCGTCGACCCCGCGTCGGCCAGGTAGTAGACCTTCACGGCATCGACAGCGCGATCGTGGAAGGCGTCCCAGTCGTCGGCGAAGTTGGCGGCATTCGCGTTCGCCGCGGCATAGATCGCCGAGCCCAGCAGCGCCCCGGCCGTGCTGTAGGTGCTGACGCGCAGCGCGCCTGAGTCGACAGTGACGAGCGCGAAGCTCGAGACGCTGACGCCGAGCACCCGCGCCCAGGGGCCAGGCGTGGCGGTGCCGGCCGCCGCCTTCGAGACAGCCGACGGCACCCCGTTGACGACGTCGATGACCGCCCAGCCGCCAGCGAGCAGCGCGACGCGCGAGCCGCTGACGACGGCGACGTCGACGACGCCGCTGTTAGCCGGCTGGCCGCTCGGCGGCGTCGGCAGTAACGTCGAGTCGCTGGCCGCCGTCAGGAAGAGCGACCCGCTCGAGGCCGTGACGGCCGCGGTGCTGATCGTCGCCAGCGTGACCGAGCCCGCGCCCGGCGAGCCCGCCCGTCGCGCGAGCAGCGCGATTGACGGCACGGGCGCGCCGCCCGAGCCGGGCACGAAGGCGGCGGCGAAGTCGACGAGGCTGTCGCCCGTGTCTGTCAGCGCGCCCGAGAGCGAACCCGCGAGCGCCCAGGTCGTCGGCGCGCTGCGGGCGTAGCGGCGCACGAGCACGCGCGAGGCGTTGTCGCCGGCGCGGCCGATCACGAAGAGGTTACCGTCGCCGTCGGCGACGAGCGCGAAGTTTCGGCGGCCACCCGGCGCCGCGAAGTCGGCCGCGCCCGAGCCGATGGGCAGGGTCGCGATGCCCACGAAGGCCGAGCCGGTGCCGAAGGCGACGTATCCCAGCGTCACGACCGGCGACGCTGCGCCGTCGCTGCGCAGCTCGACCTGAACGCCGCCCGAGACGTGCAGCGACGCGCCCCGCACCAGCTCGAGCGCGGTGCGCGCGAGCACGGTCGCCGAGGCGCTGCTCGACGCGACCGACTCGCCGATCGAGTTGATAGCGAACACGCGGAAGTAGTACAGCGTCGCCGGGGCGAGCCCGGTAATCGTCGCGGCGAGCGTTGTGCCGCCGACGGTGCGCGAGGTCGGGCTCGTGAAGCTGGGGGACGTGGACCACTCGACGCGGTAGCCGCTGACGTCGACGCCGCCGTCGTCGACCGGGGCGGCCCAGGTCAGCGAGACCAGCCCGAGCCCTGCGGTCGCGGCAAGGCCGGTCGGCGGGTCGGGCTCGCTGCCCAGGAAGGCCGAAGCGGTCGGCGAGTAAACCGACCACGTCGAAGCCGCCGCGGTAACGGCATTCTTCGCCGCGACCCGGAAGTAGTAGGTCAGCCCCGGCGTCAGCCCGGCGATCACTGTCGAGAGCACCGTGCCGACGTCGACGACGCTGGGCGAGGTGAAGCCCGCATTGTCGTCGTACTCGATGCGATAGCCCGTGACGGCGCTCTCGCCGTCAGTCGTCGGCGCCAGCCACGACAGCAGGACCGACGCGGCGCCAGGGTCGGGCGATGCGGTCGGCGAGCGCGGCGCGCTGGGCGCCTGCACGTAGTCGACCTGCCCCCCGAGCGACCCGTCCCAGGTGAAGCCGCCCGCGGCGGTCGTGAGACCGGGCACGGTGTTGCCGAAGTAGAAGCTGCCGCTTGCGCGAAGCTGAGCGCGAAGGCTGGCGCCGTTCGCCACCAGCAGCGACAGCGCGCGGGTTCCGGTCGCGACGGCCGACGTGCCGGCCGCGATCGTGAAGCCCGCCGTTTCGGCGCTGCCGATCTTGATGTAGGCCGTTCGCGAGGCGCCCTTGCCTGCCATGAAAGAGCGAGCGCCGGTCAGCAGCGTCGGCCCCTGGCCGTTCGCGCAGATTCGCCCCCGGGGAATCGTGACGCTGTCGCTGTACACGGCTTCGGATGAGAAGCGGGTAGCGCGATTGATGCTCGACCCGCCCGGAAAGTTGGCCGTTGCCATGCCTACCCCGCCCTCATCGTCATCGCCCGCGACACCTGCGGCAGCGCCTTCACCATGTCGACGATATCGCTGATCTCCCGCACGCTGCTCGCATCGAGCACGACTCGCTCGATGACCACGGCCGGGCCGTAGCCGTCGAAGCGCGACGCCCCGGCGAACGCGGGCGCGCTACCGAGCGGCGCGCCGCCGACTGTCGCCGTGATCTCGACCCCGCCCGCCATGCCTGAGCGGAACTGATCGAGCACCGCGCCGCCGCTCTTCGCTAGGTCAGTCCATCCCGAGCCCGAGAAGGGGCCGCGCTCGGCGGGGCTCGAGGGGAAGAATCCGCGGATGAAATCCATGACGCCGCCGAGCGCGTTGCCGATCGACCCGAGCATCGACCTGATGCCGTCGATGAAGCCCTGAATAATCGCCCGCCCCGCGCCGAAGAGCTTAGAGCCGATATCGCCGAGCGCTGAGAGAGCGCGGCCGGGCAGGCTGGCGACGACGCCGACCGCGTCGCCGAGCGTGGTGCGCACGCTGCTAAGGAAAGACCCGAAGGCCGCCCCCGAAGTCTCGGCGAAACCGAAGAATCCGCGCGCCAGGTCGGCGAAACTGCCCTCGGCGCGCTCGACCCACTCGATAATCTCAGCGATCGAAGTATCGCCACTCAGCAGGCCGAAGAAAAGGTCGACCATATCGAAGACCGTGCTAGTGTTCTTCGTCCAGTCGATGAGCAGCGGCAGCAGGAGCTCGACGCTCGTGATGATGCCCGGCAAGGCCGATATTCCCAGCTCGACCAGCGACGGCACCAGCGGCGCGACCTCGCGCACGAGGTCGAGGAAGGCGGGCGCCGTTTCGCGGATAGCGTCGCCGAGCACCGGGCCAATCTCGTCGATGACCTCGTTGAGAATCGGCACAAGCTCGTCATTCGCGAAGACCGCGAGCTCGGTGATCGTCGGCAGTAGCGCGGTGCCGAGCTTCGTCTGCGCTTCCTCGAAGCTCGCCGCGAGGATGCGCTGCTGATTCGCGAGGCCGTCGCTCGTGCGGGCGAAGTCGCCTTGCTGCGTTGCCGTCTGCGCGTAAATCTCGGCCTGGGCGGCGAGCACCCGCTGCTGAGGCGTGAGCGCCTGAGTCGTCGTCTCGATGAGCCCGAGAGCGAGCGCGCGCTGCCGCAGCGTCGCGTCATCGAGCAGCACGCCGTAGGCGCGGATGGGCTCAGCCTCGCCGCGTAGCGCCGCGCCGATAGCCGTTATCGCCTCTTCGGGGCTGGTGTTGTTGAAGCTCGCCAGGTCGGAGGCGAGCGTCACGAGGTCGGTCGAGAAGGTGGCGAGATCGCCGCCGCTGAGCCCCGCCGCCTGCCCGAAGATTCCGAACGTGCGCGCGCCCTCGAGCGCCTGCTGCTGAGTCTGACCCAGGGCCACATTCGCCCGCGAGGCGAAGGCCTCGACGTCGCTCGCCCCGCCGCCGAAGACCTCCCCAATCGCGGCCCGCGTCTCGGCCAGGTCGGAGGCGAGGCCGATGCCTTCGACCGTGAAGTCGAAGCCGGCGCGGATGCCCTCGCCGATCGCCTGCCCGATGTTGACGCCGATCGAGACGACTCCCGCGAGTACAGCCGCCGCGGCGAGGCCGCCGATGAAAGCGCGGCCGCTCGAGCGGCCGCGCTCGGCGAGCAGCGGGTCGGCGCCGCCCAGCCCTGTCGCGATATCGCGCGGCACACCGCCGACGTCGGCGGTGACCTCGACCACGCCCTCGGCGACGACGACGCTCATCGCTCACCTCTTCCACGAAACGATGCCGTCGGCCACGAGCTCGGCGAGCGCCGCGTCGGCGCTGCCCGCCTGCTCGGTCGCGTCGGCTTCGCGCCGAAACCTGGCGCGCACCGCGCCGGGGTAGACGGCGAGCTGGTCGACGAGGGCGAAGAATCGACCCGGCTCGACGGCGCGCCAGTCGTCGACACGGTGAAGCGCCGAGAGGTCGCTGACGACCTCGTCGCCGTAGTCGAGCAGCCAGTCATAGCGTCGCCTCGTCTCGTGTGCGGATGGAAAGAGCGGGCCGTGTTGGCCTACCCGAAAGGGTCGGGCACCGCCTCGGGCTGGGGAGGCGCGGCCTCGTCGGCCTCGGGCTGCGCCGGGGCGCGACCGCTGAGCACCTGCAGCGCCAGGCGCACGACCTGCTGCACGGTCGCCCAGGTGAGATCAGGCTCGGAAGTCAGCGCCGAGTAGCCGTCGACGCCGAGCACTCGCTCGAGCAGCCAGCTCGCGGCGAGCTCTTCGCCATTCTTGCGCGCTTCGCGCAGGTACTCGAGCACGATGCCGGGGTGCTGGGCGCGCGGCATCGTGTAGTCGACCGTCACGGCCTCGCCCGTCTCGGGGTCTTCGCTAACGATGCTGAAGAGCTTGTAGCGCACCGGGGCAGCATCCCAGGGCGTAGCGCTGCCCTGAATCGTCGGGGCGGTGATGCGGGGTGACGTGGTGCTCATTGTTCTCGTCTCTCTTTCTCGGGGGTAGGTGTTGCGGTGAGGCGAGGGGCGCCGGGCGCGACGAGTTGCCGCGCCCGGCGAGGCGCTAGGCCTGCTCGTCTTCGATCGAGAAGGGCTCGATCGACGGCGAAACCCAGTGACCCGTGAAGGTGACGGGAATCAGGGTCATGCCGTCTTTCTTGTAGGCCGTGCCGACGCTGTCGGTCGCCAGCACCTTTCGCACGATGACGCGACGGCGCAGCCCGGCCGGGGCGATGCCGTCGAAGAGGACGGCCTGGTAGCCCGGCGAGAAAGCCTCGAGGCCGCTGTCGGGCGTGAAGACGCCCGCGGCCGGCGCGGTCTCGTTGATCGCGCGGGCCAGGTTCTCGAGCGTCGCCTCGGCGAGCACCGTCGTGACGCTGACCACGCGCGAGACGACGGTGCGGCCGACCTCGTCGACGATCTGGTCGACGCTCAGCGTCGCGTAGGTCTTCGCGATCGTCAGCTCGAGGCCGTCGCGCGTGCCGCCGACGTCCGACCAGTCCACGCCCGGCGCCGCGTCGACTGTCAGCGGCTCGGTCGCGCCGAAGGCCGCGACGTACAGCGTCGCCGGCCCCTGAATGAGATTCGTGCTTGTGACGCCCATTTACGCGCCCCTTTCCGTGTCAGCCGCGGCAGGCGCCTCGGCAGTCTCGGGCGCGGCGGGCGCCGCGCCCTTGCCCTTCGGCTTCGGGGCGATGAGCCCCTGCCGCTGCAGGTCTTCGAGCTCGCGCTCGTCGACCTCGACGGCCTTGCCGAAAGTCGTGTGAACCTTCGTCTTCGCGCTCATGGTGAGCCCCTTTCGGTCGGTCGTCACGGGTTGCGCACCCAGTCGACGGCGAGATCGGTCGTGTATCGAGCGTACCCGCTCGGGTCGTCGAGCACCCGGCGCGGCTCGGTCGCGAAGTAGACAGCCTGCACCCGCGCGCCGTAGTAGTGCGGGCCGAGGTCGACCGGCTGGCCGTAGGCCTGAACCTCGACAGCGTCGCGGATGTGCTCGACGAGGTGCGCGGCAAGATTCCACCGCGGCACGATCGACGACGCGCCGCCCGCCGCCCAGGTGTCGACCTGCAGCACGGGGCGGCGCCACTGGGGGGTGTCGACGTCGGCCGAGCCGCCCGGAATCGCCTGCACCTGCACGAAGCCCGACTCGAGCCACGTCGAAGGATCGGCGGGCAGCTCCGTGCCGACGTAGTCAGGCGCGAGGCCGTCGACGGCGCCGAGCCACGCGACGGCGACACGCTCGGCGGTCGGCTGGTAGCGCGCGTGAGGCGTCGGGTGGCCGTGCGGGTTGCTCACGAGCGACCCCCTCGCGGCTTGTTCGGCTCGACGCGGCTGTTCAGGTCGGCGCTCTTCGACTGCAGCAGGGCGGGGCGCAGGTAGGGCTGCGCGCGCATTCGGCTCGTGCCGCGCTCGACGAAATCCCAGTACTCGGCGCCGTTCGGGGCGTAATCGGTCGCGCCCCCGACGCCGACCACGCCTCGCACCTTCGCCCCGTCGACCTCGACGTCGCTGACGATCGTGTCGTGCAGGTTCCATGTACGCTTAGGCACGAGCCGCTGCACGCGGCGGTGTAGCGCGTTTGTCAGCCGACGCATCGCGGGCTCGATCTCGGCGGCGAGCTGGCGCGGCGCGACGACGCGGGTGATGATGATTCGCGCGCCGCCCGTCATGCCGACACCTGCTCGAAGTTGGCGACGTCGACGAGCTCGAGCGTCAGCGCACCCGAGCCCGCCAGCGTGCGCGCCGTCGTCTTCACGCGGCGCACGACGTACACCGCGCCGGTCGTCTCGTCGCGCACGCGGTCGCCAGCGACAGCGGCGAACGTGCCCGGCACGAAGCGGGCGACGTGGTAGACGATCTCGCGCCACGCGCTCGAAGCCGGGTCGAAGACTGAGCGGCTGCGCTCGATGAGCGAGCACGGCACGGCGACCGAGCCAGCGACCTCGGCGTCTGCGGGGCGGAAGTCGCCCAGCGGGTCGACCTCGCCGCCGCGCAGCAGCGTCGCCCGTGTCGTCGCGAGAACGGCGCTCACGAGATCGGCCGCCACTTCAGCGAGTCGTCTCCCGACTCGCGCAGCGCGAGCGCCATGCGCTCCGACCGCGACAGCGTGCCGGTCGCGAGCGGGCGAGTGCCGCGCCACGAGAGGCGCCGTGCGGCCTTGCGGGCCAGCGGCGCGAGCGTCAGCCAGTCGGGGCCGCCCGTGGCGCTCTGCCCGTCCTGGGATGCGCTGGCGACATTGTTTCGGGTGAGGTAGTCGGGCTGCGCGACGAGCCAGGCGGCCTGATAGGCGCACATAAGGCGCAGAAAGTAGAGGTCGCGGTCAGTGATATCGACTCGCTCGGCGAGGGTGCCCTCGATGAGACCCGTGCTCAGCTCGACGGCCTGGGCGGCGAGGGCGCGCGTAGCGGCGTCGACCGTCACGCCGGTCAGTGTGGCGACCTGCTCAACGGTTGCGAACTCAGCCACGGCCTCGCCTTTCGTTCAGTAGTGGGAGGGGCGGCGACCCCCCGAGGTGCCGCCGCCCCCCGCTTGTGCGCCGAGCTCTACTCGGCGGCCGGCGTCTCGGCCGGGATGATGACGCGCAGCTCGCGCGAGCCGTCGCCGCGCACGATCGCGCGCTCGACGATCGCGTCGCTGAGCGGGTAGGCGTCGAGCGCGGCGCTCACGCGCGGCGCGTCGGGCGCCGGGGTCTCAGCCTTCGGCTTCGTGGTCTTCGTGGTCTCGGTCATCGTGACCGCCTTTCGTTCGGGGGTGAGTCTGGGCGCCGGGGCGCTGCCGCTATCTGCAGCGCCCCGGCGTGCCGAGCCGAGGCTAGACGTTGGTGATCTCGAGCACCGCCGCGGCGTACTCGTGCGCGAGCACGAAGGCGCGCCGCGCCCGAACCTTCAGGATGGTCTCATCGGTCAGCGCCGAGAGGCCGTCGCGCCCGTCGATGACGACCGACTCGGGGCCGCTGCGCTTGCCGAGCAGCAGGAAGTCGGTGTTCGCGAAGACGATGAGCGGGTTGCCCGCCGTGCCCGCCGCGCCGCCGCCGATGACGACCGCCTGCGACGACGTGGCGGTCGCCGAGACGACGGCCCCATTCGTCCACACGATCGGGTAGCCGAAGAGGGTGTCGGGGTCGCCCGCCCGCGGCGCCGGGGTGAAAATCGGCTGATTCTGGTCGTCCTTGATCTTGCGGATAAGCCCCTTCACGCGCGGGTGCGCCATGAAGGCCGACCGGCTGCCGTCGAAGTAGGTTCCGCCCTCGACGAGCGACGCGAGGTCGCTGAGGTCGTCGTAGGTCAGCACGCCCGCGGTCGCGAGCTTGTGCGCGTTCGCGGTGTAGCCCGTCGCGGCGTTGTTCTGACCGAGCGCGCGATAGATCGAGGTGAACGGGACCGTGGTGCCGTTCTCGGCCGCCGAGACGCCGATGCAGGCGTTGTCGAGCGCGATGCCGAAGCTGGTGACCCAGCCCTCTTTCTTCGCGGTCAGAACGTCGGCGATGTTGTCGTCGATGTCCTCTTCGGCGACGCGCAGCGCGCGGCCGAACTTGCGCGCGGTGAGCGTCACCTCATCGTTCGCGCCCTCGTCCTCGCCGTAGGCGGTGCCCTTGCCGATGACCGCGACGCCCATGTCGACCATGCGCGGCTCGGTCTTGACGTTGCCGCTCATGGGGACAGCGCGGAAGCGCGTCTCGGCGGCGCTGATCTGATTGAGGCGGCGAATGACGCTCGAGCCCTGCTCTTCGCGCAGCCACGCCTCCATGGTGTTGAGGGCCATGACTGAAGCCCCTTTCTGCCCCGCGGGGCGACGATCGTGACCGGCGACGGGAGGTCGTCGGGCTCATCGCGAGCGCGGGCGCTGAAAGGGGCGCCTTGCCGCCGAGGGTAGCACAGCACCCCCGACGGCGCGAGCGTCGCCGCTACTTGCGGCCCAGCAGTTGCTGCGCCTGCAGCTTGCTCGCGTCGGTCACCTTCGGCGCCTTGCCGCGCTCGCCGTCGCGGTCTTCGTCGCCCGAGACCGACCGCCGCCGCCGCGTGCCGGCCGGGAAGAGCTCGGGGTAGTCGGCCTTCAGATTGTCGATCGCCTCGTCGAGACCGTCGACCTCGCCGTCGTCGTCGACGTCGATCTCGTCGAGCGGCAGCAGGCCGACGAGCTTGCCGACGCGCGCCGGGTCGACGCCCGCCGCCTTCAGCGCACCGCGCGCCTCGGCGCGAATGACGCGGCTATGCGCCGCCGCCGTCGCCTCGCGCGCCGCCGCCTTGCGCACCGCCTCGAGGTCAGGCGCGTCGTCATCGGCGCTGGCCTTCGGCGACTTCACGACCGCCGCCTCGAGCTCGGCAATGCGAGCCTTCAGCTCGCGAGCCTGGCGACGTCGCTTCGCGCTCGACCCGTTCGCCCGCTGCAGGGCAGCCCGCGCCGCCTTCAGCTCGGCGGCCAGCTCTTCGGGCGTCTTGCCCTCGTCGGGGTCGTCGTCATCATCGTCGTCGTCATCGTCGTCGTCGTCGTCGTCGTCGTCGAGATCGTCGCCGCCCTTGCCGCCGCCGCTATCGGGCGCCGTCACGGTCGCGATGCCGGGGCGCGCCCAGTAGGGGCGGGCGAGCTTGTGGCGATTGTCGGGGCTCATCATGGTCGGCGCTCTCTTTCTCGGGGGTCGGGGTGCTATCGGAAGACGCCGAGCAGCGCGGCAAGCAGCGCGCCGATCGTGGCGACGATTGCAGCGACGACGAGCCCGCCGCGCGAGCGCGGCTCGGGCACAACGGGCTCGGGCACAACGGGCTCGGGCACAACGGGCTCGGGCACAACGGGCTCGGGCGCAACGGGCTCGGGCGCAACGGGCTCGGGCGCAACGGGCTCGGGCTTCGGGTTCAGGTCTTCGAGCCCGGCGACGCTGGTGCTTGTGAAGCCGCCCGCCCAGTAGAAAGCGCCGTCGGCGCCTCTGTACCAAGTCGAGACACCGTCGACGCTTTCGCCGGTCACCCACCCCGCCATTCTGACGACGCGACCGGGAGCGACAAGCGCGACCGGCTCGAGCGCCCGGCTGGGCGTGCGGCGGGCATTGGCGCCGCTGGCGCCCGCGACCCGGTCTCGCGGATTGGTCGGCTCAGCTGGCGCCGTGCCGGGCAGGTGCCGCGTGAAGTAAGGGGCGGGGTCGACACGGTTGCCGCTGAGATAGAGCTCGAAGTGCAGGCTGATGCCGGTCACCTCGCCCGTCTGCCCCATGACGCCGACCGCTGCGCCCGTAGCGACCTCCTGCCCGACCGAGACGGCGATGCTCGACAGGTGATTGTAGGTCGTGCGAACGCCGGGCGCGTGCTCAATGACGACCCGGTTGCCCCAGCCCTGATTGTAGCCGCCGCCGCTGTAGACCTCGACGACGCGACCGCCTGCCGCGGCGACAACCCGCCGCGAGCCGGCCGGGTCGGCGTTGTACCACCCATAGTCAATGCCGCGATGGGAGCCGGAAACCCAGCCCCGCGACTTCCACCCCCAAGGCGCCGGCGAGCTCAACGTCGTCATGCGGTCGAGGGTATCACTCGGGCCGCCCGCGCGTCGGAAACCTGCCCGCCGCGATCGAGCGCCGAGCGTAGGCAATCACGGTCTTCGGCGCATCGACGCCGCGCTCGACCAGCCGCTCAGCGGCGTCGATGCGGGTCGCCATGCTCTCGGATTCGAGGCTGAAGCCGCGCAGCACCGAGCGGTCGGCCTCGCGCCGAAGCGCCGCGGCGTACTCGGGCGCGACCAGTGGCTCGAGCGTGCAGCGGCAGAACGGATGACGCGGCGGCGACTTCAGCGGCCCGCCGCCGCCCAGCGGTCGGCGCGCGTAGGTCGCCGAGCCGTCGAAGGCGCGGCCAGGCTGCGCGACGGTGCCGCTCAGCCCGAGGCAGTGGACGCAGGCGTTAGTCTCGGCAACCCAGACAGTCGGCAGCTCGGCGACGCCCGCGACGCGCTGCACGGCCTCGGCGCCGCCGCGCTGCACGGCATCCGAGACCGACCCGCGCAGCCGCCGCGCGAAGCCCAGCACCGCCGCGGCGATGACCGCGGGCTCAGCGCCGGCGCGGGCCAGGCGTTGAGATCGGGCGACCGCCTGAGCGCCGGCGCGGTCAAGACCCTGCACGGGCTCGCGCGCAGCGCGTGAGGGGCGGTCGCCACGAAGGCGAGCGACGACCGCGGGGTCGCCGATGATGCGCAGCGCGTCGTCCCTGCCCAGCCCGTAGGCGGTGACGACCGCCTCGAGCGCGGCCCGCTCAACGCGCGGCGCGACCATAGCGAGCACGATGACGCGCACGTCGTCGGGCGCCGCATCGAGCGCCGCCCTCAGCCGATCGGCCAGCACGAGCCAATCGGCCGCGCCGTCACGCCCGAGCGCGTCTCGCTCGACCCGCGCGAGGGCGAGCTCGAGCTCGGCGCTCACGCCTCAGCCGACGGCGCCGGGTCGTCGTCATCGTCGTCGAGCCGCGGCCCCTCGCCCCGCGCGCCGGTCAGCAGGTACGGCAGCGCCTCGGCCAGCTCGGCCGACGTGACAGCCCCCAGCGTCTCGGCCTGGGCGAAGTCGCGCAGCGCCGTCGCAAGCAGCGCCGCCGCCTTCGGGCTGAGCGTCGCCGAGCCGTCGGGCGCCCAGGCGTCGACCTGCTCGGCGGTGTAGCCCGCCTCGAGCAGCGCCACGCGCAAGGGTACGCCGTTCTCGACCTTCGCGGCAACGAGCTCCATGCCCTCGGCGTCGGTCTCGGTCTCGATCGGCGCCCAGCGAGCGACCACGCGGGCCGCCGTCGCGTCGACGCCGCGCACCGCGAGCAGCACGTCGGCCAGGCGGGCGAAGCTCGCGCCGGCCGCTCGCGTGAACTTCTCGACGCGACGGTTCAGCCGAGCACTCGCGCGTCGTCGCGCCTCGCCCGAAGGCTGCTCGCCGTCGAGATCGAACTCGAAGAGCGGCGTTCCCGTCTGCACCGCCATGGCGCGCACGTACCAGTCGAGATTCTTGAGGAAGCCGTCGGGACTCGCGGCCTCGAAGGTGCCGACCGACTTGATACCGCGTAGCAGCTTGATCGTGCCGGGCAGGTCGCGAAGCCGTGACGCGCCCGTCGTCGCGGTCGTCATGCCGTCGCGGTCGGCCGCCGTCGTGCTGGGGCCGTCTGTGCCGAAGTCGTCGTCGATATCGTCGTCGGTCTCGGCCATGGGGTCGGCCAGCGCGTAGCGCGCCGGGAAGCCCTGAGCGTCGACCGTCGCGAGGTTCACGGCGCTAATCTTCGTGATCGCGTCTTGAGCCCCGAACGCCTTGACGTGCAGCGGCTCGCCGTAAGGCTTGCCGCCGATGCGGTGATGCACCAGCAGCGGCAGCCCGCCCAGGTGCGGCACTCGCCAGCTCGGCTGCTCGGCGTCGGGGTCGACCTGGGCGTCTTCGAGCGGTAGGAAGGCCTCGGCCTTCGGCTCGTCGCCGGCGCCCGGCGCCGTCTCGAGTAGCAACGTCACGTCGTCGTAGTACATCATGGCCGACCAGTAGGCGCTCTCGCCCTCGCCGGTCTTCCACCGCTTCACGCCGTACAGCATCGAAGCCGAGTCGCGCGGCGAGTACACCGCGACCGTCGTGAGCGGCGAGCTCGCCGTCACCCGCAGCGCCGTCGCGGCGCCGCCCGTGGTCTCTTCGAGCGGGTCGACGACGGTGTAGTAATCGCCGAAGTAGCCCAGCCGCACCTGCCAGTCGTCGGCCTCGTCGAGCAGGCTGAGCTCATCGACGAGCCGCGCCAGCTCGTCGGCCGCGCCGCCCTCGGCATCGAAGCCCTGAAGCTGCGCCTTGTCGACGACCGCGTCGACCGGGATATGCGCGAAGCCCAGCGGGTGCGCCGCGGCGCTCGCGTCGATGATCTTGCCGACCGCCGCACTCGCAGCGTACTCGCGCGCCGTGCCGTCGTACATCGCCTTGCGGCGCTCATACTCGGGGGCGCGGTCGGCTATGAGCTTGAGCGCCCGCGCGAGATCGCTCCGAACGTCGGGCAGGTCTTCGGGCGCGTCAGCCATGGCGGCAGGATACACGACAGCCCCGCCGAGCGGCATGCGCAAGCCCTAGACGTAGGCCGCCTCTTCGACCGACAGCCCGCTCGCTCGGCGCTTCCGGTCGAGGAAGTAGGCGACCCCCGAGCCGACGGCGTCGACCATGTCGTCATGCGGCACGTTCGGGAAGGCGACGAGCTGCCCCTCGAGGCGACTGAGCCCCGGCGCGTGTAGCACCCGGCCGCGCTGATAGTGCACCAACACCGCGGCGGCCCGAACCTCTTTCTTGACCGACTGGTGCACCGCCTTCACGCGCACGGGCAGCCCCCAGAGGATGCGCGGCCACAGCTCGCCGCCCTGATTCGTCTCGACCAGCACGAGCCCGACGTCGTGCTCGTCAATGAGCTCGAGCACCTTATCGCGCAGCGCGTCGGGGCCGAGCTTCACCTCGAGCGCGGCGTCGACGCGGCACATGCCCGGCGCCTTCGACCCCGCCGGCGGCGGCCTCCACGAGATCACCGCGAGCCCCGTGAAGTCGCTTGACGCCTTCGTCGTGACGGCCGGGTCGATGCTGAGCAGCCGCCGCGTCGCGCCGGGCAGGTCGCCGACCGTGAAGTCGGCCAGCGTCCAATAGTCGCCGTCAGCGCCTAGCGGGTCATTGGCATAGTTTTTCGCGTAGGTGCGCGTATGTTCGATGCTCTCGAGAAACTGCAGCGACCACTTCTCGGGCCACGCCGAGCGCCGCGAGCCGTCATCGTTCACCATGATTGCCGGGAAGTGACGAGCGACGACGCGCTCTTCGCGCACCCATTCGGCGGCGTGCTCGGGGCGCCGCGCCGACTCGACGAGCTGGTGCACGATCGAGCCCTGCATCGTGACCGTACCGACGAAGATCACGCGGGCGTAGATGTTCAGCGGCAGAATCGCTGAGCGCAGGGTGTCGAGCCGCTTGCCCGCGAGGGTCGCGCTGTAGCGCGCCTCGTGCGGCTCAATGTCGTCGAGGATGATGAGATCGGGCCGACGGTTGCCAACCTTCATGCCCAGGTTGCTCGAATCCATGCCGGCCGCCGCGAAGACGAAGCCGCTGCGCGCGTGGTACAGGCTCACGCGGTCGGCTTCGACCGTGCCGCGCCCGCGGGTCTTCGGCGCGCACAGGTCGGGGTAGTCCTCCCGAAGCAGCAGGTTATTGTCGAGCTCGCTCTTGAAGCTCGCGAGGTGCGTCTCGGCCTGAGTGCCCGTGTCGGCGAAAGCCGCGGCGAAACGCGCGTGACCGTGAGCCGCGGCCCACAGTGGCAGGATGAGGAACCACCACGTCGATTTTCCGGTCTCGCGCGGGGCGACCTCGGCGCGGCGGTAAGCGTAGGGCTCGACGGCGGGCTCGAGCCAATCCCGCGCCGCCTCAACCCAGGCGAGGTGTACCTCGCTCAGCGTGACGCGGTCGTCGGCGCTGCTGCGCAGGTGATGCCGCGCGTACAGCAGCGCGAAGGCGAGCGGGTCGTCGCGGGTGACGGCGCGGCGGTACTCGGCAGCGGCGTCGGGGTCGTGCGCCACCACGCCGAGCGGGCGCACCAGCTCAGCGAACGCAGCGCCGACGCCTTCACGCCGCAGCGCCTTGCGCATCCGGCGCACGACCTCGCGCGCCTGGCGCTCGACGCGCCGCTCGGCGCTCACTCGTCGGGCCAGGCCGCCGCCTCGCGCTGGGCGTCGACCTCGGCGTCGATGCGGCGACTTTCGGCGATCTCGGCGAGTGCTTCGTCGTCGAGCTCGGGCACGTCGACGTCGATCGGCTCGTCGGGGTCGTAGGCCTCGGGCCAGTCGTCGCGCTGCACCTCGTCGTCGACCCACTCGAAGAGTGCGCGGTGCGGGGTGCCGGCCTCGGCGACCTCGGGCAGACCGTAGCGCGCCGATGCCGGCCTGACGCGCGCCGTGTCGTGCCCTGCCGGCAGGTCACAGCGCAGCCACGCGCGGCGCTTGCCGGCGGCGTCGACGAGCTGACCGACGGCGCGGCAGGTCTCGGGCGGGGTCTCGGGGGTCTCGGTCATCGTTTCGCCTTCGCTTTCTCGGGGGGGTCGATGCCGGCCTCGGCGAGCATCCTGCTCAGCTCTTCGGCTACAGCGTCGCGGTGCGTGACGTCGACCTTCGCCTCGACCGGCGCGTCGAGGCCGAGCAGCTTACGGCGCGACTCGCCGACGGCGCGAAGCGCGGCCAGCACGCGCACGACGTCGCCAGCGGGCAGCGGCACGACGAGGTCAGGCTGCGCCCGCACCAGCTCGAGGGCGCTGCTGTAGCCGAGCGCCGCCGCTACCTTCGCGGTCTCGGCGGCGTCGATGTTGCGCCCGAGCACCGCCTCGAGGGCGCGCTGCTGGCGGTCGAGGTCGGCGAGCTCGCGGGCGACGTAGGCGTCGCGCTGCTCGGTCAGGGTCTCGCGCATCGTCTCGATGTAGCCGCGCACGAGCCCCGCGAGCGCGTGCTCGCTGAGGTCGTAGCCGAGACCGCCTTCGCTCGGCGGGCGACTGACGCGCCGCCTCATGTCGCGATAGCTCAGGTGCTCGAGGTGCCGCTCATACGCCCAAGCGCGCTCGCGCTCGAGCTTCACGCTCGTCAGGTCGCGATACTTCGGGCGCTTAGGCATGGCCGGATTCTACGCGCTCGGGGCGGCTTCGGTCATGCTCGACGAAGGCGGCGACGAAATCATAGAGGCCGCCAACCGTGCGCAGCGACTCGACGGCGCGGCGGCGCTCGTCGTCGCTGAGGTCGCGATGCTCCGGCACCCTCACGACGCCCCCAGCTCGGCGAGGGCGGCCGTCACGCCCAGCGCGCGGCTGTTGACGACGACGCCCTGAGAGCCCCAGCCGGTCGCGGTGCGGCGGTACAGCGCCCGCACGCGCCGCCCGTCGGGCATGACGGCCCAGACGCTCACGGCCGCGCCAGTCGTCGCGATCGTGGCGGCGACCTTCGCGCCGGCCGCGGCGAGCTTGCGCGCGACGGTCAGCGGCGAGCCGGTCAGCGCCGTCGGGTCGATGCGCTCGGCCGTCTCGCGCGGGTGCCCTCGCGTGACGAGCGGCAGGCCGTCGCCCCGCCGTTTCGATCGCTGCGCGGCGCCATAGGCGGCGACCGCCTCGCGAGCGAGCCGTGCCTCGGGCGTGAGGGTATGCAGCGGCGTCGGCATCGCCAGCCGCGGCGCGGTCTTGTAGATCGGCACCCGCCTAGCCTAGTGGCTCGCTAGTGGCGGCGGCAAGGTTTCGAGGCGCCGCTCGTGCCGGTGAATCTCGCTCGACTTAACGAGGCACCTACTAGCGACCCTTACAGCGTGCGAGGCGGCTCGGCGGCGATAAGCGGGGCCATTCGGGGGTGCGTTAGCGCCGTGTTTGCGATGTTTGCACCCGATCGGATAACCCTTCGCCTGTGCGCGCGCACTAAGGCGTAACAGAAAAAGCGCAAACACCGTAAACACAGCAACACGTCTAGACCGTTAGCGAGCCCTCGAAGCCCCCCTTTATCCTGGGAGATTCCCGAACGCTACGCCGCTAGACGCACCGCCTCGCCGTCGTGTAGCGTCACCGTCAGGCCGTCGAGGGCCGAGCCCGCCCGGCGCTGCAAGCTGGGGCCGTCGAGCCCCCCAACTGGCGCCGGGCGGCGCACCCCGACGAGCCGAGCCTCACCCCTCGACGAAAGGCCGTAGACCCCATGACGCACCCCCCGAGACCCGCCCCGAGCCTTCGCGCTCCGATCGTGTGGCACGACGACCGCCAGCCCATCGAGCCCGAGACGCTGCTCGAGGTCGGCCCGATCATCGCCAGCGCCCGACGCCGTGCCGCCGTCGCCCGCGAGATCGGCGAGCCCGAGCCGCGCCTCGACGGCCAGCTCTGGCAGCGCCTCGCCGAGCTCGAGGTCGCGACCTACGGCGAGCCGCGCCTATGACCGCCGCCACGACCCCCGAGCAGCGCCTCGCGGTCGCCTTCAGCC
>ERZ1066115.95-NODE-95-length-31541-cov-9.523630_pt1 | contig 31541 bp, 26 predicted proteins | sample MGYA00382762_ERZ1066115 | MGnify/ENA primary metagenome ERZ1066115 (study PRJEB33369, sample SAMEA5778345) | biofilm metagenome | biome: Industrial cooling water; feature: Water cooling tower basin; material: Biofilm | place: United Arab Emirates | collected... | reverse complement strand
TGCGATAACAACTGATTTTTCACCCGGTCACCGCGGTTGTCGGTGTGTCCTTCCAATTCAATCTCCACTTTTGGATTCGCTTGTAAAAAATCAACCACCACATTTAGTTCATCATAACTTTCATCCAGCAACCGGGTAGTTCCAATTTCAAACAATACACTTTTTAAACTGACTAAAGCACCCACTTCGATCGGCTGCAATTTGAAGTTCATCTCCAGGGCTTGCATCTCAAACGTATGGATATCCAGCTTTTCCGCCAGGTTCACAAAGCCTTTTGATTCAACTTCGATGGAATACACTTTCGTGGACGGCACCCAGACACTATAATCACCCCGATCGGTGCTCTGGGCCGTGTAAACAGAATCTGATTTGAAGTTTAGGCGGGCCGCGATTCCGATGCCAGACTTGGAATTGGTAACACGACCGGAAATTTTAACCCGCTTATCGCTTACCACGCTATCCCGTTTTACCGGAATAATTTTTACCACGGTATCCACTGCAAGTGCTAATGGAGTGGTCACACTATCCGTAATCCATTTAATGTCACCATATCCATCGCTATTTCGGGTAGAGGTAAACAAACTGAGTTTATGCTTTTCGTAGGTCTGAAAGAATAACTCGCGGCCTTCAGAATTGACCTGAGCACCCAGGTTTACCGGAATTGACCAATTTTTCCACGTATCGTCCAAACGATCACTAACATAAATATCAAAACTTCCTGAACCGCGCCTTCCATTGGAGGCAAAGAAAAGCCGAGTACCGTCAGCATTCAGCCGTGGCGACATTTCCTGAAAGGGTGTGTTTACCTGGTTGCCCAGGTTGAGGGGCTCTGTCCAGCGACCTTCCACCTGAAAGCTCACATACAAATCTTCGGCCCCCACTGTGTTGTAAGCCTCCGCAGCAAACACCAGTACCGATAGATCCGAATGAAATTGGCCACTCATGAACGTAGATCGATTCAGGAAATAAGGTATGGTGAGATTTTGTGGTGTGGACCAACCCGTAGCGGTTTGCCTGGATACTGCGATGCCCTGAGTAGTTGGGGTGCCTTGTGTTTTGGAGTAATGACTTAACAAATACATCTCAGTTCCAGTTTTATCGAAACCGGCAACGGCATTGTAGGAACGATTATTCAAAACGTTTCCGGCATGAACGGGGGCTGACCAGCCCGTTTCCGTACGAATGGAAATCCAGATATCGCCCGGGTCTTTCAACCCGCCTACATTCTGAGGATGATTGGCGCGTGTGATGTATAACGTTTTGCCATCCGGACTGAGCACCGGATTTTGTTCATCATAGATGGAGTTAACAGAAGCAAAGGGATTAGTTTGTGAAGTACCTGCAAATGCAGAAAGAAGTAGTAAAATCAGAATCGGCCATCTCATGAATCAAAAGTATTAATTTCTACACTTTACTTACCCACGGATTATCCTTCCAGTAGAATCGCCAGGGTAAGTTGGCATCTTCACCAGCATAATCAATGCCAACACGAGTGGTAGCCATCAGATGGCGCGTGTTGAGTTTCTCACCTTCTTCAATCCAAATCTCCGTCCCGAGCAATTGCTTTCCATTCCACGTTCTGTCAATGCCCAAAGCCTTCGTTAATTTGCCCGGGCCCGAGGTAATCCGTTTTACCGTATCGGTATTGACGCGATCAAGCATCACCTGAATGCCTTCAACTGGTTGTAGAGCCCGGATTAAAACGGCTTCAGCTTGCTGGGCCTGGTTGGTTACGACATTCAATAAATGGTGCATGCCATAACACACATAGACATAGGTGTGACCGCCCGGTCCAAACATGATTTGATTTCGTCTGGTCATACGACTTTGATAGGCATGGCACCCATGCTCACGAAAGGAATAGGCCTCGGTTTCCACAATTAAACCACTGGTAATGTGACCTTTACTATGAGTATATAAAAGTTTTCCTACCAATTGTTTTGCAATCGTGGTCACGGAGTTTCGGAGGTAGAAAGATTCAGGTAATACTTTCATGGGGATATGATCACCGTAATTTTATACACTGCTTACAGATTCTTATTTTTACGACCCAAAATTAAAACTACCATGAAGAACATTTTAGTATTAGTACTGCTTGCGTTGGTTGGGTTTGCGGCCCCGGCACAAGTGTTAACACCGCAACCCAGTCCTGCGGCCTCTACGTCTACTGTTGTGGGGTTAACCGATGTTAAAATCGATTACTCACGGCCTAGTGCCAAGGGCAGAAAGATTTTTGGTGATGCCGCCACCGTACTTGTGCCCTACGGCAAAATCTGGAGAACGGGTGCCAATACAGGAACCAAAATCACCTTTTCAGATGATGTTAAGGTTGAAGGCATTGCTGTTCCGAAAGGTGAATACCTGATTTTTTCATGGCCTGGAGCCAGCGAATGGACCCTTTCTCTATATAAGGATATTCGACTGGGCGGTAATACTGACGCTTACGACAAAGCACAGGAAGCAGCCAATTTTAAAGTGAAGCCTGCTAAACTGACGGAATCGGTAGAAACGTTTACCATCAACATTGGTGATATTGCTGCTGATAATAAGACAGCTAAAGTTCAGATTGCCTGGGAAAACACTTCGGTGAAGTTCACCATCGCGGTTGATTATGACGCCAAGGTCATGAAGTCGATCGAGGCTAATACCAAAGTGAATCCCAACAACTATTACAGTGCAGCCGTCTATTACCTGGAAAACGGGAAGGATCTCAAGCAAGCTCTTGAGTGGGTGAACAAGGCGGTGGAAGCCAATCCATCTGCATTTTGGATTTCGTATCAAAAGGCAAGAATTCAAAAGGCCCTTGGCGATAAAGCCGGAGCACTAGCTACGTGCACGGCTTCCTGGGAGGCAGCCAAAAAAGCCAACAATCGTGATTATCAAATGATGAATGAAGAACTTCAGAAGTCCTTGAAGTAATTTGGTCATTACTCCACGACAATAGGCTGTCTGTTTAAGGCAGCCTATTTTTTTGTTCCTGATTTATCCAGAACCTGAAAAACCAACGACAGACCTACCACCACCACACAACCGATAATATTGTAGTAAAGAAATGCGATTTCTTCATAGTAAAAGAAATAGCAAGACAGAACAACTGCCTCCCCAATAATGGCAGCCACAAACACGGCATTGCTGCGAACGGATTTCAAGTAAAAGGCCACCAGGAAAATTCCCAATATGGTTCCATAAAAAAGCGAACCGATGATGTTCACAAATTGAATGAGATTCTCGGCTTGATTGGCCAACGCTGCAAATAACATCGCGATCAGGGCCCATAAAATGGTAAATAAACGTGAGGCATTCAGGTAATGACGAGGCGAAGCTTCCGGTTTAAAAGATCGTTTATAAATATCGACCGTGGTGGTAGAAGCCAGAGCATTCAACTCTCCCGCCATAGAGCCCATGGCCGCGGAGAACATCACGGCCAGTAATAAACCAATAATTCCGTGGGGCAGATGGTTCAAAACAAAATTCAGGAACATGTAATCGCGATCCTGGGTTTTGGCTCCCGGTAATGCCTGAGCTATCGTTTTCTTTACCGCCAGCCGAACACTATCCTCCTGTTTTTTGATGGTGTGATAGGTTTGCTTACTCTCTGCAATCAGTTTCTCGTCATCCTGCTGGATGCCGAGCACCAGATTCTGAACCGCTTGACTCTTGGCTGAATAAAGTTGATTATATCCTACTTCCAGATGCACCAAGGAATCCGCATACTCCGTTCGATCAGCGCGTGCTTTCAAGGTTTGATTGTGAAACACGGGCGGCTGATTGAACAAATAAAAAACAAATACCAGAACCCCGATAAACAGGATAATAAACTGCATGGGGATTTTAAGAAGACCGTTGAAGATTAATCCCATTCGGCTTTCCGTCATGGATTTGCCTCCGAGGTAGCGCGAAACCTGCGATTGGTCGGTACCAAAGTAGGAAAGAAACAAAAAGGTAGAGGCTAATAATCCTGACCAGATATTAAACCGGTCGCTCAGGCTGAAGTCGGTGGTAATGAGATTGAGTTTGCCCAATTCACCAGCAATCTGAATAGTATCAGTAAAGGAAATAGAATCGGGCAATAATACGTAGGCGAGTATGCCGGCCAGCATCATGCCCCCCATAATGATGGTCATTTGCTGGCGTTGCGTTAAGCTGACCGCCTTGGTACCTCCACTAACCGAATAGATGATCACAAACAAACCAATGAGAATAGTGGTGAGTATGATATTCCAACCCAAAATGGTAGACAGCACAATGGCGGGAGCAAACAATGTAATGCCGGCCGACAGCCCTCGTAACAATAAAAACAAGATGGCCGCCAGGGTTCTGGTTTTTAAATCAAAGCGGGTTTCCAGGTATTCATAAGCCGTGTATACCTTCAACCGATAATAAATCGGCACCATCGTAACCGCTATGATGATCATGGCCAGGGGCAACCCAAAATAGAATTGCAGAAACCGCATGCCGTCTTCCATGGCTTGGCCAGGAGTTGAGAGAAAGGTTACGGCACTGGCCTGGGTAGCCATAATGGACACGCCAATCATCCACCACTTCATGGAATTATCTCCTTTCAGATAACCTTCAATGTTCCTGGTTCCCCTGGTTTTCCAGGTACCGTAAATGACGATAAAGAGTAGGGTTCCGAACAGGATGATCCAATCCAATAAATTCATGTAAACTGTAAGGTTAACCAAAGAAAAAGAATCACCTGAATGCCCATCACCGCCAGTACGAGCCAATACCAACTTGACCAGCGATTAAACAAGGGCGGTTTTTCGTCACTCATTTTGTTTTCGATTTCTCTTTTGCAGCCGCGGGTGTTTTAGTCTTACCCAAGGATACAAGATTGGCAAACAATTTATAGGCCCCGGGCACGCCTTCCGGAAGTTCGCGGAAGAATGATAGACCCGTATAGACATAATACCCGGCACCGTAACGAGCCACCAACAAACTTCCATTGCGGGGAGGTTCTCCCGCATCATTCATGGATAGCAGCGCATCGAAGGAAGCATCCCATGCTGATGGAAAATACAAGCCTCGCTCCTGTATCCAGCCTTCAAAATCTTTAGCGGTGATTTTATTTGGATAATTCAAAGCAGGATGATCCGGTTTTAAAATTCGTACTTCCGAATTCTCTTGCGTTACACGATCACGTGACAGGGTAAGCGAATAGGGTGCAATCTTATTGGCTTCCAATTCCAAATCGCTGCTGGTATTGTACTGAACCACTAAAGTCCCTCCTTCCTTTACATACTCAAGCAGGGTTGGCATCATGAAACGGATCCGTTCATTGGTATTCAAAGCCCGAATCCCTAATACCACGGCATCAACGCGTTTAAGATTTGCCGGGGTTACTTCTTCATTCTTCATCTCCCATACTTCGTAGCCAAGGTTACGTAAGCTAACGGGAATTTCGTCACCAGCTCCCTTCAGATAAGCCACCACTGACCCTTCTTTCTTAGCATTCACCCGCAAGGCCCGCGCCTGGGCCGGAGGCAATAAAGTCTGAACCGGAATGTGGTCGTATTGAATTTGCTTAAGGGAATACGAATATTCCTTCCCTCCTACTTCAGCCACAGCCCGTATCGTGGCATCTAATTCTTCATCACCGCCTATGACCATGAAAGTCAGGGTTAATTCTTCATTTAGCTTGTGAAACTCAAATGGAATTGTGGCGGGTGTACACGTCCAACCAGCAGGCACTGCTAATTTCACGCTTCCTTTAACCAGATTTTGAGAGCCTGATTTCACCAAAACACGTACATAATGCGGTGTCTGGTCGCGTAATACAAAAACGGACTGCGGGAAGTTGATGAAGACTGGAGGTACAATTTCAAAGGGTCGTGAGAGTTCACCTTTAACCGGATCGGTCCACTTGTAAACAACCGGAATATTCAGTTGCCAGGATTCATTGCCCACCTTAACAACTGACTGAATGGTGACGGCCGCATCATTTTCAGGCTTACCGATAAGTTCAGAGTCAGGAACACTAAATAATCCAATACCATGTGGGTTGGCTAACCAATACGGAGCGGAATACGGTAAATCCGTTCGAATGACCTTTTTTGATTGAAAGGTAATCGGTTGGTTATTTTGAAGGGATAATGAAAAGGAAGAGTCCAAGCCCAGTTCATTACTCGTTATTCTTTCCACTACCAGATTAGCGGAGGAACGATTAATGATTTCGAAGGCAAGTTTAACAGGTTCACCGGGAGTTGCCATGGGTTGATGGGTAGAAACTTCAAGGAATAAACCCGCACAATCTTTGATTAGCTGTTCCACTTCCTGCAACTTCCGTTGTTTCCAAACCGAGGCTCCAAGGCCATGAATTGCTTTTCGGATTTCCAACAAGGCCGGCACGGATGCGGCTGGGTTTTCCGGGTTGAAATCGCGAATGGCTTTTAAAACCAATGGCTCCACCCGGTCACCTTCTTTTACGCGACTCCAGGAGGTATTGATTTTTTCAAACATGTCCTTCTCTGCTCGATTTCCTTTCACAAATTCAAAAAATTCCAAGGCATCACCTCTTCGTCCGGGGGATCCAAAACCCTGGCTTTTATGTTGGGTGCGGCTAGCCGCTGCCATCTCCGAATACGAAGTTCCTAATAAGGCATTGTAAGTACCTACATTCAAGGATAGGATGCCCGGAGTATTTTCGTTGATGGTCTGATTCCACCATCGGCCGGTATTCGTGTAAAGTGCATGCGGCTGCCAGGTGCCCAATTTTTGAACCTGCTCCGGAAATTGATTAGCGTTAGCAGCCAGATCGAATGCTTCCTGTGCTAGTATGGCAGAAGAAGTGTGGTGACCATGACCTGCCCGTTCATCAGGAGGAAACCGCGTTAAAATAATATCGGGCTGAAACTGTCGATAGACTCGTACCACATCGGATAGGACTTCATTTTTATTCCAGATCTCCAACGTTTCCTGGTAATTTTTTGAAAATCCAAAATCAATGGCACGCGTGAAGAACTGCTGTCCGCCATCAATCCGTCTTGCTGCGAGCAGCTCCTGAGTACGAATGAGTCCAAGCAGTTCGCCAATTTCTGAGCCAATTAGATTTTGACCACCATCTCCGCGGGTCATTGACAGGTAGGCGGTGGTGGCCAACTTGTCGTTTGCGAAATAGGCAATTGCCCGGGTATTCTCATCATCCGGATGGGCGGCCACATACAGGACAGATCCGAGGAAATTCAACTTCTTTAATTTCAGTTTGATTTCCGAAGCGCTGGGCTGTTGTTGCGCGAAGGCTGAATTGCAAAGAACGAACAAGGCTACAACGGATAGTAGACGCATACCTTTCACGGGATTGAATCGCGAAATATCAGAAAAAAAGGGCAACGGAATGATTTCCTTAACAAGCAATTAACAAACGGCTTCTGTGCCCTTTCAACGGCAGGAGTTACAATTTTCCCCGTTTTGAATTATTGACTAGCAGGGTGCCATCTTCTTCCATGATCAAAACGATTTGGCTTACCGGCTTCTTGTCTGAGTTTAAAAATTGTATTGTGTACTGGTGCGAGGAAATACGGTCTTTGACATCCTCTGTAAATCCCCAATCAATCTTGATCACTTCATTGGATGATAACTTCCGATTGACCACCGTCATTCCGTTAGCATTAAGTACTCGTAACCGAATCTCATCTGTTTTTTTTGATCTAAGAATGATATCCGTTCTTAAATAAGGAAGTGGGCCAATGGCCTTTGAAGGATTATTTGAATTAGGTGCTTCATAAGCAGGCTTATCTGCCTGAGGTCGCTCTTTAAATTTATAGTCCAATCTCATCTCAAATTCATCCGAAGGTTTGAAGGGTACCTCTTGATTCAGAAAGCAAAGGCCCAATGTCACGAAAACCAGCAATACGCTATTCATGATTATACCAATTCAATTTCAGATGAGTAAGGTATCCATTTGGCATAGCTTAGTCAAGCAGGGCGCACAAAATGGTTGTTGGTGTTCTGCCAGATTAGCTTTTTATTTGCAACGCTAACTTGTAAACGATGAAAACCGCTGAGATTCACACCCAACGAGGAGTAATGAAGGTTCAATTCTTTGAGGAAGACGCTCCGAATACCGTCAAAAACTTTACCGACCTGGCTAAGAAAGGATTCTATGATGGCTTAACCTTTCATCGGGTTATTCCGAACTTTGTTATTCAAGGAGGTTGTCCAAATGGCATTGGTAATGGTGGTCCGGGTTATACCATCAAGTGTGAATTAACAGGAAATAATCAATACCATGACCGTGGAGTGCTATCGATGGCCCATGCGGGTCGCGATACCGGGGGTTCGCAATTTTTCATCTGTCATAACCGTGAACGCACAAAACACCTGGACCGTAACCATACCGTATTTGGTAAAGTTGTAGAAGGTTTGGAGGTGATCGATCAAATCCGCCAAGGTGATACGATCACTAAAATTGTGGTGAACGAAAGTTGAAGTAGACTTTTAAACTAGCTCAATTCAAACCCTGTTCCTTCCGAAACTGATCAGGTGATTTGCCGGTCCATTGTTTAAAGGCCCGGTGAAAGGCCCGAGTGTCGCTATAGCCAAGAGCTAATGCTACTTCCGTGACTTTAATTCGTTTGTCCGTCAATAAAGAAGTAGCAAAATCCCTTCCCAAACCATGGCAGATTTGTCGGTAAGATAAATTTTCACCTTCCAGTTTCCGCTGAAAAGACCGCACCGTTAAATTGAAACGTGCCGCCATACTATCAATACTGGGAAGCTGACCTTTAAACGTGGTCATAATTTCACGTTTAATCTGATCTTCAAATGACTCTGATGCGATTTTCTCAAATCGCTTTTTAATCAGCTCACAAAATACCCCCATCAGAGATTCATCATAACTAACAACGGGTGATCGTAATTGATCCTCTGTAAAGATCAACGCATTGAACGGAGTATCCCATTGAATGGGTGCATGAAATACACGCTCGTATTCCGGTAAATCCTGTCTTCTGTTGTGGGCAAATTGTACCCGTTGCGGGTAAATGTTTTTTCCAGCCAAAATTTTAAAAACATTCAACGTACCAGCCATGGCTTGCTCCACCCCTTGTCGGGCGCTTTGCTCTGATGTTCTGATCCAAGGCGTGCAGGGCTCATAAACAAGTCGTGCCTCCATTCCAATTATGGAAAGCGAATAGGTAAACATATCGGAAGCAATGATGCTGAAACTACACACCGATTTGTAGGCTTCCAACAAATTCGGGCAACTTTGCATCAGATAACCGACCAGTCCAAGAATGGAGGGATTTGTTTGCTCGCCCAAATGAAGGCCTAGCAACTGATCACCGGTATGATTGATGGCAATATCCCATGCATTTACCGCTTTTTCGAAGGAAACTTTGATATCGGATTGATATAATTCAAAGGGTTCTATCTCCAGTTCCTGGCACATCAATTTTAAATCAGCCTTCCGTTTCTCTGCTCCAAGTAATATGTCTTTTATAAAGGCCATGTGGGCAAACATGCGTGTCGTATTTAGTCGTGTTTTTGTCGCAATTTATTACTTACCCGCAGTGTTCAAAGCCGTTAATAAAGCCAAAACAAACGCTTATGAAAAATTTCACCCTTCTCAAGTACACATTTACGGTTATGGCCCTAAGCCTGATAAGTTGTGACAAGGATTTTGAAGAGCCTCTACCCTCCACGATTCCAAATACGGTCATAGAATTTGCGGCTGACCAAATGGACTTGCCTGAAAATGGGTCTTTAATTGGAATCAACCTCAAATTCAGTAAGGCGGCCCACCAGGACGGAACTCTGACAATCGAGCTGGATACCCTTTCTTCTCGATTTAAAGTGGACAAGTCTCTTAGAGAACGAAAATTGGAGCTTTCAATTGAACAAGGTCAACAAGCCGTTAGCTTTAATGTACTTCCAACTGATAATCAGCTGGTTGATGGTAACCTGAGCATTCATTTTACAATTCTTTCCGCTTCCGCAGGGTTTAGCATTGGTGCTCAAAAGAGTTTTATGATATCGCTTCGTGATAACGAACAGCCACAAGAAGTGAAGACAGTCATCTCCTTTGCTTCCGGATCATCAGAAATACGCGAGGACGAGGGTAACGGGACCGAGATTCTGGTAAACTTTTCAAATTCTGTGCTGGAAGCTGGCACTTTTGAAATTGAATTGAGCTCTCCAACTGCACAAGATGGTATCCACTATAGAACTGAACCACAGGCTATCGATGGTAAAATTACCATTTCTCCGCCAATAGGAACAACTCAAACTTCCATTTGGGTCTTCCCCATAAACAATCAAAAAATTGGAGCAGGCTTAACCCTAAACGCTTCAATTGGAGCCACCAGTGATTCCTTCCTGAAAGGTCAACAAACAACGCATCAACTATCCATTGCCGATGATGATCTTAGTGGGCTACCAAAAGGATATGCAATCAGTGGTCCGTTAGGTCAGCGAAAAACGTATCACTATGATGAGATCGGTCGAATAGCCAGCGTATTGATCGAATCCAGTGGTACGAGTTATACTCAAACTTATCATTATGATGAAAATGACAGATTAACAAAGATTAGTCGGAATGCTGACATGAATACAATCTATACCTGGACCGATAACCGCATCACGAAATCAGAACGTATCGAATTTGGCATTCTTAAGGAATACGTTGACTATGATTATGATGCTCAAGGAAATGTTTCAGGCTCTGCGATCTACTTTAGGCAACCTAATGGGCAATATCTGCTTTCATTCTTCATCGTTTACTTGTATTATACGGATAATAATCTCTATAAAACCATGTATTACATACCCGGTGAAGGTGATGAGGAGTATACCCTCCTTTCCACCAGAACTTATGAGCATTATCTAGATGCAGCCAGCCCATTTCCAATGGTTGAAATTTTGCCAACCGTTAAGGCACAAACCCAATTGGCCGGAACCTTTAGGCTTGAGGAGCATGGAATGAACCTGGTTTATAATCTTGAATATGAATTTTTACCAGATGGCCGGGTAAGTAGACGTTATGCCAGAAATGGCAATCAAGTTGAGACAACGGAGTACTTCTACTACTGAATTCATGAGGGCAATTAGAAGGTCAGCCTTGTTGGCTGACCTTTTTTGTTGTTCAACACTTCGTGCTCTATAAAAATAGTTAGGATCAATAATTTTGAATACTTTTAATTGACATGAAGCAATTGTACAGACTTCTATTCCTGACAACCATATTGGCTTGTAACCAAAGGTCATCCGATCGGTTCGTGGATATCAACGGTCAGCGGCAGCATATCCTGGACATCGGTGATGGAAGTCCGGTGGTGATTTTTATTACCGGAGCCGGTACTGATCTGAAAAACTTCGGCCAAGTACAATCGGAAATTGCTGCCCATACACGCACCTTGTCCTACGACCGGGCTGGGATCGGATTATCGGAGGAGCTGAATACGGAACGCACGGTCGATCAATTTGCTCAGGAGTTGCACGAGATTCTGGTGCAGGAAAATATTGAACCTCCGTATTTGCTGGTCGGTCATGAATTAGGAGGTTTTGTAGTCAGGTGGTATGCCCATACCTACCCGGATCATGTTGCTGGCATGGTTCTGATTGATCCGGCCTATGAAGGCTTTATGGATTCATTACGTAACACCCGGAGTGCCGAGCAGCAACGGAAAATGAAGGATATGGTCGACCTCGGAATTATCAATGCCCCGAAGGCGAGTCGCAAGGAATTAGAAATGCTTCAAAAAGATGAGGAATTGATGCGGAATACAAGATTACCGGTCAATATTCCCATTACCATGCTGACTTCCGGTAGATATTCAGATCAGGAACAGAAAAAAGGCGCAACTCAGGAAGATATTGCTCAGTGGGTCGAATTTCATGAGCGACTAAAATTACAAGCTCCGCAAATGAAGCATATCGTGACGGATAAAAGTGGATCTTTCATCCATCAGGATGAACCGGAACTGGTCATTGCTGAAATCAAATCTATGTTAGCTGAAATAAAACAGGGAAATGAATTCCAAACAGGGGATCCTCAACCAACAAAAGATTCAATCCAATAACGGCTTCGTGTTGAAAATTATCGTTTGTTCTTTTTGTGTTTTGGGGGCTTAGCTCTTCGGGCTTTTTTATCTTGCTTTTTAGCTTGTTTTACTTTTTTTGAAACATCTACCTGGCGACCTTGATTTTTCTTCTTGGAGCTTTGTTGTACCATTCGTTGTTCCGGTGTCAGATTAGCATTACTTTGAGCACATACAGGATTGGCCGCTAAGAACAATAAACACAAGACACTAACAAGGTATTTCATGTTGCTAAATTAAAAACCCTTCAACACTCGACCAAATATTATTATTCGCGAATTAAAGACCGAGTGTTATTCCATAGGTTACACTTTTGGTGGCATCGGAATAAATGCTGATGTTTTTACTTTATAGAGTTGAAATTCCGGATGGTTTTCATACTTGCGCTCCAGCATGGGTACTCCGGATACATATCGTAGTAAGTAAGTAATCAAAAGCGGGCTCGCGAACGTAATCCATCCCCCGGGCACCGCAGTGGCCATCAGGTATACTCCCCACCATTGAACGGCTTCTCCAAAATAGTTGGGATGTCGCGTGTATCGCCACAAACCGATTGTTATAATCCGACCTCGATTAGCGGGATTCTGCTTAAATTGTGTCAGTTGGAAATCACCCACTGTCTCAAATAAGAATCCGACAAGCCAGAATACCACCCCAACAAAATGTGCCCAATGAAATGGCACCGACTCAGCCAGGTTCACAAAAATCACAGGCCAGGCAATGATGTACAAGAATGCATTCTGTAGAAAAAAAACTTGAAGAAAACTCCTCGTATAAAAATGTCGCCACTGCTTACGCCATTGAGCATATCGGAAGTCCTCAGGTTTGCCACGATTACGGGAATAGATGTGCCCTGCCAGTCGCAAACCCCAAATGGTGACGACCACATTGACTGGAAGCGCGTGATTCGGCCTTCCTCCAATAAAAAATGAAAGCCACGCCAGAAAAATAAATCCTAATCCCCATGCGATATCGGCTATATCGTTTCGAGCTATAAATACCGATAGGGCAAACCAGACCAGTGTCCAACCGAACAATGCCCAAGCAAGGAAACCGTACCAGTCTAAACTACCCACTTGATGGCAACACTATAGGTGATCACACTAACAGCAGCTGCCAATACGGTACCCCAAAGCATATCCACCCACACCACCGTTAAAGGCCAGTCCTTGAGAGTAGACAGGTTCGTCAGGTCATAGGTAGCATAGGTAACTAATCCGAACAAGGCACCTTTACCCAATGCCATAAGCCAATCGCGCTTTAACACAGCGGGTTCGACTACAAACACCACAATCCCAACCAGAAACAGTAAATAAAAAAGTATGGCTGCTGGCCAGTTTACATTCGCTTTCATTAAAAATCCGATCTGATTTTGATAAAATGAACGAGCCACCACAGCAAGCCAAATCATATCGACCGCAAAAAAAACGGGTAAGGCAATAGCATATAACTTGAGAAACATATTCAATTTTAGAAGTTTAACAAGTTCATGGCGTAAATGTTAATTAGCATTAAAGTGTATAGGTAATGCTTCCTGCTGCGTGATTAGCTTTTGCTCTCGCGGCTTCAATGCTATCCGCCTTCGCGAGGCAAACTCCCATTCTACGTTCGCCATTTACTTCGGGCTTACCAAAAATTCGAATCTGAGTATCCGGTTCCTGTAAAGCCGCTTCAATTCCGGTGTAGGTGATGTTTTGAGATTTTCCCCGTACCAGTATTACGGATGAAGCAGATGGGCCCAATTGCCGGATAACCGGAATGGGAAGTCCCAGAATGGCGCGTACATGCAAGGCAAATTCAGATAAGTCTTGCGAAATCATGGTCACCATTCCTGTATCATGTGGGCGTGGTGAAAGTTCACTGAAATAAACCACATCCCCTTTCACAAAAAACTCCACACCAAAAATACCATAGCCTCCCAGCGCATTCACCACTTTTTCAGCAATTGTTTGAGCTTCCTTCAAAGCAGCAGGGCTCATCGGGTGCGGTTGCCATGATTCCTGATAATCGCCATGCTCCTGCCGATGGCCAATCGGTTCGCAGAAGGACACTCCATCCTTATGCCGGATGGTGAGCAGTGTGATCTCAAAGTCAAAATCAATAAATCCTTCCACAATTACCTTGCCCCCACCACTGCGGCCTCCTTCCTGTGCATAGGTCCATGCATCATCAAGATCCGCTTCCTGTTTAATGACACTCTGCCCTTTACCGGATGAACTCATGATGGGTTTCACAACACAAGGAATGCCGATTCTTCGTACCGCTAATTCGAAATCCGGGCGGGTTGCAGCAAAGCAAAAAGGTGATGTTTTTAACTTGAGTTGATCAGCGGCCAATAACCGTATACCTTCCCGATTCATGGTTAACCGGGCAGCATGGGCAGTGGGCACCACCCGAAATCCCTCCTGTTCCAACTCAACCAACGTTTCCGTTGCGATGGCTTCTACTTCAGGAACGATGATATCCGGCCGTTCCTGTTCAATCAGTTGGCGTAGGGCACGACCATCGAGCATAGAAATTACATGTGAGCGATGAGCTACTTGCATAGCCGGTGCCTGCGCATACCGATCTACGGCTATTACTTCCACGCCATACCGTTGAAATTCAATGACTACTTCTTTTCCAAGTTCACCAGAACCCAGCATCATAACTTTTATAGCCGAAGATGTGTGGGGTGTACCTAACTTCAACATGGATTGCATACCCTTTTAGATTCGATATTGAGTGGGATCGGCTTTGTCAAGCCAGAATATTTATTTTCCGGGATGATAGGTTCGCGCAGCATGGGCCAAAACATCCTTTTTATAAAACCATACATCCTTAAATTGGCCGTTGCTATACCATTCCGCCTGATTGGTGAAGTAAGGTGATTTTGGATCATGACTGTTGCCACCCGCCAATACCGATTTGGCTTTCACTGTTTTTCCAAACTCTACTACCGCCACAAAACTATTGCCCACATATCCATACATTTTTTTGGTTCCCGGATATTTTCTACTTCCAAATGCGGCTAACGATCCCCAAAATGAGGAAGCCGAAGCCACCGGTAAACTAGGTTGTGAGTCATCATAAGTTTCATTGATTTGACCGGTAAGGCGTTGGAAACGGTTGACTTCACCCCAGGCCACATTGCATTTTCCAAAATCACGTTTGAACTCCGAAATTACGGTTTGTAATGCTTTCAGTTTTTCCTCGGGTGTGGTTGGCTCTGTCAGAAAACTGATCACATCTAATTGGCTGCTCCCAGGTCGGATCCTGGATGCAACGGTTTGCCGCAATTCCATTCCCCAATACATGGCTAAGGCAGCACCAACCGATTCTTTACCATATTGAAGATTCCAGGCTCGTAATACTTCAATGGGCTGTTGAAGTTCACTATACCGTGATTGATCGGCTCCATCATATGCCTTCAACAATGCCGGCAAGAGATTCTCAAACCCGGCCAAATACGGATCGTTTGCAGCGGCAATCAATTTATCAAGTGTGTACCGGGTCTCCCGATCTAAAACCCGTTCGGCATTGATGCCTCTTGCATTCTGAGCATCCGGTGCCATATACGTAGGATAGCTTACTTGATCCGGACTATATTTCCCGGCCACGGTAAAGGGTGTTGAATTGCAATTTTGTATCCAACCGTTGGCCGGATTAAGCACTTGTACGATTTCCGAAACTTCATGCAGTCCTTGCCAGTCAGTTTCCGGATTGCTGCCATCGACAGGCTTACTCCAATCAAAGTCAGGATCGCGCTTGGGGATGAAGTTGCCATGCCAATAAGCGATGTTGCCGTTACGATCGGCAAACACAGTATTGTTGGAGGAGTTGGCCTTTAGTTCCATCACTTTTTTGTACTCGGCATAGCCTTTTGCTTTCGTACGCTGATAGGATTGAGTGAGTGCCTTCAAGGGTTCTACCATTAATGAAACACTGATCCACTGATCATTTTGCTTGGCGATGATCGGTCCATGATGAGTGAATTGGCCTATGAATTCACGATGGTCTTTTCTTCCATTTGAATCCTTAAAGGCCAAGATGATTTTTTTACTGGTCACAGGCTTTAGGCTCTCACCATGTTGATAAAAAGTTGAATCTCCCTTGAGCACAATTGACTCCAGGTATTCATCAATAACATCGGCCTGGCTGCTGGTGTGCATCCAGCCACAATACTCATTAAAGCCCTGATATACGAAGAACTGTCCCCAGGTAGCAGCGCCATAGGCATTTAATCCTTCCTCGCTGGTTACATGTACTTCCGGTCTAAAGTAAAAGGAAGTATGCGGATTGATCAGCAACATGGCATTACCACTGGCACTTCGAGCTGGCGCGATTGCAAATCCATTGGAGCCACGCGGTTCAGGTTCCTCGTTTCGATGTTCAACCTCAAGTTGTACGCTACCCTTTCCATAAAACTCTTTAATCCGATTGACAGAAATCGATTCGATGTCAACGCCAATACTACCCTCACTGAACAAAAAAGGCATCCAGGGTTGAAAGCGATTAATCAGTTTAGGTTTTACTTCTGGATGAGTTTGTAGATAGTAATTGACTCCATCTGCAAATGCTTGACACAAACGCTTGAGCCAGGCCGGACTTGTCCGATAAATAGATTCTGCCATTAAGGTATCATAAAATAAGCGCTGACGAAGGTCATGATAGAGTTTCTCCTCTCCTTCCACCTCGGCAACCCTACCCATGGCAGTAATGTAATTCAACTCAACTCTGGGAAAATCATCTTCACATTGCGCATAAAGAAAACCAAAAACCGCGTCCGCATCCGTTTTACCATAGACGTGAGGTATGCCATACTGATCCCGAATAATGGTTACCCGATCAGCTTGCTTTTTCCAACGGGCAATTTCATCCTGAGTAAACGGTTGTGCGAATAAATTTGCGGAGATAAATAATAAGGCAAAGAAGCGTATCATGCGTAAACCCAATTTTGTCAAAGTAAAGCACGAAGCCGGTGATCAGGCAAAGGTCGTTTTGACCAATTCTGCAATTTTACATAGACGGTATCACACAGCGGTATGAGCTTATAACTTATCACGCGAACGGATTGGTCTTTTAGTCGTACTTCCAACTCATATCGGTTTCCAAGAAAATAACAGTCTGTAATTTTACCCGCAAGTCCTTTGTCTGCCTTCCTAACCAATTTAAACTCTTCAGGCCGTGTGATTAACTTTTTAATGTTGGCTACCCCCAGCTTTTTCAAAGCCGGTTCTTTCACTACCGTGTAATTTCCAAAGAGACCGGCCACATATTCGTTTTTGGGATGCCAATAGATGGTTTCCGGACTTCCCAGCTGAACGAGGCGCCCTTCTTTAAGCACAATGATTTGGTCGGCCCACCCTAATGTATCCTCAGGATCGTGCGATACAATCATGCAGGTTATTTTAAGTTTTCTGCCGATACCGTCAATCACTTTCTTCAACTCCTCTTTCACAATCCGGTCGAGATTGGTATACGGCTCGTCTAACAATAAAAGTGTTGGTTTTCCAATCAACAATCGTGCGATGGCTACGCGCTGCTTTTCGCCTCCGGAAAGTTGATCTGTTTTTCGTTTCAGCAAGTGACTGATCCGGCAAATGGAATAAATTGTGTTGGCTTCCTTTTCGGAGATGTGGCTGGCATACGTCAGTACTTGTTCAACCCGCAAATGCTTTTGAAGTTCAAAGTGCTGTGACAAATAAGCAATAGCCGGATGTCCTGGCACCAATTGCTCTTCAGGGCCTCGGATTAATTGACCATCTAATTCAATGGTACCACTGTCAGGTTGAAGCAGTCCGGCCATAATTTTGAGCAGTGTACTTTTACCGGAGCCGGTTTCACCAGCCATCGCAATCTTTTGGTACGAGGTGATGGTCAGGTTGATATTCGACAGGACAAAACCATCGCTGCCCGTCTTCTGAATATTTTTTACAATCAATAAGGTCATACTAATTGGAGTAGTCGGCCATCGCTCTCCAAAGTTGTTCAAATTCTTTTAGAAAGGATTTAACCACTTTAGCCTCGTTGGTCAGGAGAATGTTTTCATGATTAAACCGCGCTGCACTGCGGGTCCAATTGTAACTGCCGGTTAACACCGTTTTGTTGTCGGCCACCATAAACTTATGGTGCATGTGGTTGGATGTCCGGTCCATCTTGATCGGAATTCCTGCCTTGGCTAATTGCTCGATATCCGAGCCTTCATCCAGGCTTTTGTCATTGTCGGTGATAATTTTTATGTCCAACCCCTTCTTATGGGCCAGTAAAAGGGAGTCGCTGATCACATCATCGCTAATGGTGAATACACAAATCTGCAATTGGGTAACGGCAGACTGAATCTGACGGACAATGACAGTCCGGCAAGTTTCACCCGGGCTGAAATAAACATCGGATTGAGCCCCGCCAGTCTGTATATTCATGAGCGCACTGGTTGCCTCCCGAATCCAGGCCAGTACAAATCCATAATTCTGAGGCGTGATTTTCTGATCGGCCAGTTCAAAGATTTTACTGCGCAAAAAGGCGAGTTGATGAACATCCAGTGGATGTTGATCCAGAATTGCGCGCAACGACTTTCGTTCAGCTTTTGAAAAAAAATCGTCTTCCAGACTCTGCTTTAGGTGATCAATAATTTCATCCATAATCCGGCTTTTAAGATACAAAGGTTATTGATCATCCAAACGGATTGTACAGATTCTCCGAATCTAAAAATGTACTATTTTTGCCCCCTTATTTTTTGCAGATGATTTCAGTTGACTCAGTTACCGTAGAATTCAACGGCTCGGCCTTGTTCCGTGACATTACCTTCAATATCAATGAAAGCGATCGCATCGCCTTGATGGGGAAGAATGGAGCAGGGAAATCTACCCTTTTAAAAATTATTGCGGGTGCTAACAAGCCAACCCGGGGCAAGGTATCGGCCCCTAAAGAAGCCGTTATCGCCTACTTGCCACAGCACCTGCTTACCCAGGATAACTGCACAGTATTCGAAGAAACTTCCAAGGCATTTTACAAGATTCACCAGATGAAAGCGCAGATGGATGAGCTCAACCATCAGCTTGAAACCCGCACGGATTATGAGTCGGACGAATATGCTAAAATCATTGAGCAGGTTTCCGAACTGAGTGAAAAGTATTATTCCATTGAAGAAATCAACTACGATGCAGAAGTAGAAAAGACCTTGATGGGGTTGGGATTTCTACGCAGTGATTTTACGCGCCCCACGCAGGAGTTCAGTGGCGGTTGGCGGATGCGAATTGAGCTGGCCAAAATCCTGTTGCAGAAACCCGATCTGATTTTACTGGATGAGCCTACCAATCATCTTGACATTGAATCGGTACAATGGCTGGAAGAATTTCTCAAGACCAGTGCCAAAGCCGTCATGGTCATTAGTCACGATAAGGCCTTTGTCGATAACCTGACCAATCGCACCATTGAAATTACCATGGGCCGCATCTACGATTACAAAACAAATTATTCGCATTACCTGCAATTGCGAAAGGAAAGGCGGGAGCAGCAACAGAAGCATTATGATGATCAGCAAAAGGAAATAGCTGATATCACGGCCTTCATTGAGCGTTTCAAAGGCACGTATTCCAAAACCCTGCAGGTGCAATCGCGGGTTAAAATGCTGGAGAAGATGGAACTGGTGCAGGTGGACGAAATGGATACATCCGCTTTGAATTTAAAGTTTCCCCCGGCACCGCGTTCCGGTAACTATCCGGTTATTGTGGATGGCGTCAGTAAATCTTATGGTGATCACCTCGTGTTTAAGGATGCCTCCTTCACCATTGCCAGGGGTGAAAAAGTAGCTTTTGTTGGGAAAAATGGTGAAGGAAAATCAACCATGATTAAAGCGATAATGGGACAAATTGACTTTGAAGGCAGGCTGCAATTGGGCCATAACTGCATGATCGGTTACTTCGCTCAAAATCAGGCTTCGCTCTTGGATGAAGAGATCACGGTATTTGATACGATCGATAAGGTGGCGGAAGGCGATATCCGGACGAAGATTAAAGATCTGCTGGGTGCATTCATGTTCAGCGGTGATAACATCGATAAGAAGGTGAAAGTGCTCAGTGGCGGTGAAAAGACCCGACTAGCCATGCTGCGTTTGTTGCTTACCCCGGTGAACTTGTTGATTTTGGATGAACCCACCAACCACCTCGACATCAAAACAAAGGACATCTTGAAAGAAGCCCTGCTGGCATTTGACGGCACCTTAATTTTGGTTTCGCACGATCGCGATTTTTTGGATGGCCTGGCCAACAAGGTATTTGAATTTGGGAACAAACGGGTTCGCGAACACTTCGAGGATATCAACGGCTTTCTGCGCAACAAAAAACTGGAAAACCTGAAAGAGATTGAGCGCAGCGTAAAGGCAGGCTAGCCAAAAAGAAAAGATAATAACTTAACTTTCGGAATGAGAACATCCCAAACCATCGTTATCGATCTGGTTGTGATGTGTTCGATCTTAATCTTTTCAGGATGTATGAATTCATCGAAAAAGCACTACGAATACGCTGATGGAAATGCCAACCGGTATGTGTTAACCCCGGATTCGCTGCAATACATTCCGGTACTTGCTCAGGAAAGTTCCAGCGGGATGTATAGCGGAGGTCAACCAAAGGTAGTCACCATTTCGATCGATGATTTCGAGGTGCTTGAATCACACCTGAAAAACCTCGTCAAAAGAGTGGAGTTACACAGTACCAACAGAATGAAAATGAGCGGACTCATCAAAGATAAAGATTCACAAAAAGCTGTTATTTTAAACCTTGTCCGGAGTTAACAGCCCTTGATTCATTACTTCACGTTACGCTCAACCAACACTAACATCACCGGGTCCGAATCAAAGCTGTAATAGTTGGAGTCCTTTTCACAGGCGAGCGGAAGCGGATTTCTGTTTGCGCCAGGTTGGCCCGCAGCCGTTCGTCTATCTGATGATAAAATGGTGCACTTGGAATCACGAGATAATCAAACCTGAAAATCGAAAGACAAATCTCGGTAAACTCCCCGGTTCGGATCGGTGAATTAGCGAGCGCATACAGATTGCGCTTTAAATCCAGTTGCTGTTTGGGCCCAATACGTTGATTAAATCGCAATTCAATATAGGTCTCCAGGCCAATAGCGATAATGGAATGGATCAACTCGGCCCGATAGGTCTTTAAAATCCCAAAAACCTCGTTTTCCGTAAAATTTGACGTATTTTGCAGCTGATACAGCTTCCTTCCCGCTTTAATCGTTTTCATAATACTAATATATTTAGTATTATGCTAATAAACAAGATTAACTACAATTTAATTTAAACAGAATTCCAGGTACCCTTATCCCCTATTCGTGTTTCAGCGAATCAACCGGGTTCGCCCGGGCAGCTTTTAGGGATTGATAACCGATCGTAATCGTGCCCAACAAAAAAGCCAGCAATCCAGCCTTGAGATATAACCCAATGCTGATTTCGGTTCGGTAGGCGTATTGTTGCAAGTACCATGAGATTCCCAAGGCAGCCAGTGGAACCGCTAACACCATACTGATCAGAATCAATTTGCCGAAACTCATCGCCAGAAGTTGCACAATCTGATGTTCGGATGCTCCCATCACTTTGCGAATTCCGATTTCCTTGGTTCGCTGTTCCGCGGTAAAGGCAGTGAGGGCAAATAACCCCATACAGGCAATAACAATAGCGAGCCCCGAGAATAAGGTAAAGATGTTGCCTAATTTCTTCTCTGTACTAAAGGTCTTTTGAAAGTCTTCATCGAGAAAGGTGTAGTTGAAAGGTTCTCCCGGAGCGATTCTTTTCCAGGTGCTTTCCAGCGCCCCAATGACCTGATCAGTTTGATGAGTCTCGTACCGAAAGGCAATTGAACCCCTGCTCCTACCAAAGAATAGACCCAGCGGCTGAACGTTTTCACGCAGCGATTCATAGTTGAAGTCTTTAAGAATGCCAATGATGGTAAAAGACTCCAATTGACTTCGGTCTTGCGAGCCATCCGGGTTTTCGCGGAATAGGGACAATCGCTGGCCAACTGGATTATCTCCTAATCCAAGGCGGTACGCAGCCGATTGATTGATCAATACTCCGGATGAATCTGACGGAAAGTCGGGCGAAAAATTGCGACCGGCAATCACCTGCATTCCCAAAGTCTCTACATAGTGATAATCAACCAACCATTTCTCAATGTTCACGGAATTATCGGGTCTGGGTTCGCTTCCATATTGCCAGATCAAGGGTGTATTGCGGGCAGAACCCGGACCGGGGAAGTAGGATGAAATAGTGGCATTTTTCAACATCGGATTTTTCAGCATTTCATCACGAAAAACAACCAGTTGATCTCCGGCATTGATGACATCCACCATACGGATCACTTGTTCTTTTTTAAAGCCCAGATCCGTTCGCTGCATGTACCGCATTTGAGCAATAATGGCCAATGTGGCAATGGTGAGAAAGATGGAAATGGTGAATTGAAATACGACCAGTCCGCTTCGTAAAAACGAAGAACCATCCGAGCGAATAATTTTTCCTTTCAACACTTCGGTGGGCTTGTATCGCGATAATACGAACCCTGGGTATAGTCCGGCAGCAATGCCCACTCCTAAGGCAACCAAAATCAGGGATCCTGCCAACAGTGGATTGGAATAGGGAATCATCAAATGTGCTCCAGTCATCCGGTTAAAGAGTGGCAGGGTAACATCGGTGATGGCCAAGGCTATACAAAAGGAAATAAGGCTAAGGATAATCGACTCCGATAAGAATTGAATGGTTATGCTGGTCCGGCCCGACCCCATTACTTTCCGGATTCCGATTTCACGGGCCCGTTTAACGGACCGCGCGGTAGCCAGATTGGTAAAATTGACACCTGCAATTACCAGAATAAACAAGGCGATAATACTCAGCAGGTATACATACTTGATATCGCCATTTCCTTCTAATTCATTTCGCAAGTGGGAATAAAGATGGATATCCGTCAGGGGCATAACATGCAGGGTAAGGTGATTTCCTTCCTGCATAAAATCATCCATAAAACTATTTCCCAGTACGGCAGTAGCATGGGGCAAAACATATTTGTTGGCAATCAGCGGAAGCTTCTTTTCAAAAGCAGTTGGATCGGTTCCTTTTCGAAGTAATAAGTAGGTATTGAAAGGCCCGCCAATCCAATTTTCATTCTTAGACTCAGAAAGGCCTTCCATCGATAAAAAAATGTCATAATGAAAGTGTGCATTCTCCGGGATATCGCGAATAATGCCGGTAATCGTGTACAACGTTTGATTGTCCTTGATCAGGGTTTTACCCAAAGCGTTCTCATTTGGATAAAAGCGGGCTGCAGCTGATTCGGTGATAACCAACGAATTAGGATGCGTTAGGGCGAATTCAGGGTTACCGGCCACAAAAGGGTATGAGAAAATTTTGAATAAATCATTGTCGGCATAAACAACACCGGGCACCACCAGATTCTCCACCTCACGCTTAAATTGAAACGATCCGGAATACCGCAAGCGGGCAGCGGCTTCCACTTCTTCAAATTCTCGCACAAAGGCAGCTGCCATGGGTGGTGTGAGCGCGGCATTGTAGGTGTGCTGCCCTCCAAATTGTACCTCCCAATCAATTCGAACAATGTCATCGGCACGTTCATGAAACCGATCGTAGCTTAATTCATGTCGTACAAATAGAAAAATTACCAGACAGGCGGTGATTCCGGTCGTTAAACCCAATACATTTATCAGGGTGTAAAACCGGTATTTCCTGAGGTTGCGGATGGCCAGTGTCAGATAATTGCCAATCATAACTTTGGAATCGACCTAGGAAATTCAAATCGAATGCCGCTACGAAATAATCAGCTAATCAGCAGGTTGCAAATGATAAAAATCAGTCTGTGTCCGATCGATAAAAAAATAATCCCAATAACGAACGTTATGCTCACTCAATCTGAATGACAATCTTTCCCTGCATTTGACCGGATGAGAAATACCGAAAAGCTTCCGCTACTTGTTCAAGTGGATAAACCCTGTCAATCACGGCCTTTATTTGTCCGCTAGCAACAAGATTGGCAAATTCCTCGAGTCCTTGATTGGGTTTCAGCGGCATCAATTTTACCCGTTTACCTCCGAGCAAAACGGTTTGCAACATGGCTTCCACCGTTCCACCTTCAATAACATAGAGGCCATTGGGCGTTAAAGATTGACGGGCAATGGCAGGGGCCCGGTTCGCCACTACATCCAAGACAAAATCATATTTTTTACCAGTCTTGCAAAAATCGGTAGTCGTATAGTCAATCACTTCATCAGCACCCAAGGAAAGTAATAGCGGGTGTTTTGACTTGGCATCTACGCAGGTAACGTGAGCACCCATTCGTTTGGCCAATTGGAGGGCGAGAGTTCCAACGCCACCACCGGCTCCGTTAATCAAAAGGGATTGTCCAACCTGGATCCCTTTCTGAAATTTAAGGCCCTGTAACGCCAACATACCAGCCTGCGGCAACGTAGCGGCTGCTTCGAAGCTGAGGGCCTCGGGTTTCTTGACCAAAGCATCTTCCTTAGCGAGGGCAAATTCAGAAAACGCACCAAAACCACATTCACACAAATCACCCAGCACTTCATCGCCAGGCTTAAAGCGGGTTATCTCTTTTCCCACTTGCTCAACCACTCCTGCTACATCACATCCTGGAGTCTTGTGGCGCGGTTTGAACAACCCCCACATCCGAACAAAGAACGGTCGGCCACGCACCATATCCCAATCCCACGAGTTGATGGAAGCCGCTTTAACACGAACCAGAATCTCATCAGGTTTGGGTGACGGTTTGGGAAAGGTTTCCACCCTTAAAACATCAGGCGAACCATAGTGCTCATATCGGATTGCACGCATCATGGATATCGTCATTCAACCACTAACGTTCTTTAATTTCATCGATTCTTAGTTGATGGCAAATCTGTTCAGCAAAGCCACTGTCAAGATTCGGTAATTTAATACCCACTACGCATTTTTGATTCTGAAGGTTTTATTCTGATTTTTGGAATCGCATGGATGCTTTTATTATTGACGCAGTTCGAACACCCATTGGCCGCTTTCGCGGGGGCCTGTCCGAGGTGCGTGCCGATGACCTGGCCGCACATACGATTCAACGTTTATTGAAAAAGAATTCCCACCTGGATCCTGCCGCCATCGATGATGTTATTCTCGGCTGCCACAACCAGGCCGGTGAAGACAATCGGAATGTGGCCCGAATGGCCTTGTTATTGGCTGGGCTTCCGGTAACAGTGCCCGGAGAAACGATCAATCGTTTATGTGCTTCCGGCATGTCGGCCGTCATTCACGCAAACCGGGCTATAAAAACGGGCGATGGTCATATATTTTTAGCAGGTGGCATGGAGCACATGACGCGAAGCCCGTATGTGCTTTCCAAAACGTCTGTTCCTTTTGGCAGCGATGCCCATTTGTATGACAGTAGTTTTGGATGGCGGTTTGTCAATCCACGAATGAAAAAAATGTTCGGAACAGAGGCGATGGGCGAAACAGCGGAGAATCTGGTTGACATTCATCTCATCTCACGTGCCGATCAGGATGCCTTTGCCTACCGGAGCCAACTAAAGGCAGCAACTGCACGTACGAATAAACGATTTGCCCTGGAAATAGAACCCGTTACCATTCCACAAGCAAAGGGTGCAGCAGTTGTTTTTAGTGAAGATGAATTTATAAAACCTGATACCACAGTTGAAAAGCTCAGTCAACTGAAGCCTGCATTCCGAGAGAATGGAACCGTAACCGCGGGTAATTCTTCCGGCTTGAATGATGGAGCCTGTGTTCTGCTGGTTGCTTCTGAGTTGGCTGTAAAAACCCACAACTTGAAACCGTTAGCACGCATTGTCGGCTCGCAGGTGGTTGGTGTTGAACCGCGTATTATGGGTATTGGACCGGTACCCGCCACTCATCAGGCGCTGGCCAAGGCAGGATTAAAACTGGCCCAACTGGATGTCATTGAACTGAATGAAGCCTTTGCGGCACAAAGCTTAGCGTGTATACGCTCGTGGGGTTTGGATGATGAAGACCCTCGCATTAATCCTAATGGCGGAGCCATTGCGTTGGGTCATCCGCTGGGTATGTCCGGGGCGCGGTTGATACAAACCGCCACCTTGGAGTTGCATCAACGAAAAGGCCGCTATGCCTTGTGTACGATGTGTGTTGGTTTAGGTCAAGGATATGCTACCCTTCTGGAGCGGGTATAACCATAAAAAAAACTATTCTTTTTGAATTCGGTCGGTTTCTATACCTTGAATACAATCTTACTCCCTACCATGAAAACCTCGAGAAGATCATTCATTAAAAAAGCTGGCCTGGCAACGGCTGGACTAGGCCTTTCGGCAGCTTGGCCTTGGAACGTGCAAGCTAAAACCAACCCGGTAACGTTTGACATCTCGCTCGCCCAATTTTCTCTGGCTTCAGAGTTCTTTGCCGGCAAGCACGACACCCTTAATTTCCCGCAGCGGGCAAGAGATCAATTTGGAATCTCTATTGTTGAATATGTGGGTATGTTCTTTGCCGGTAAACACACCGATGCATCTTTCTTGAAAGAGCTAAGGAAGCGGTCGGATGATGCCGGTGTAAAAAACCATCTGATTATGGTAGATGGAGAAAACATTGCCGATCTGGACAAAGCTAAACGCGATCATGCCGTAGAAAGTCATTACCCCTGGGTGGAAGCTGCCAAGGTTTTAGGCTGTAGGTCAATCCGGGTCAATTTGGGTAGTCTTGATCAGGAAGGTTCAGCCGAAGTGGTAGCTCAGGCCGCGATTGAAGGCTACAGTAAGTTGCTAGAATTTGGGGATCAGCATGACCTGGATATCATTGTGGAAAATCACGTAGGGCATTCGTGTAATGGCCAATGGCTGGCCGGTATTATGAAGACCGTCAATCACAAGCGGGCTGGTGTTCTCCCCGACTTTGGAAACTTTTGTGTGAAGCGAACAAAACCGGCCACGATGGACCTGGCCGGATACATGGCTACCCGATGCCTCGAAGAATATGATAAGTATAAAGGCGTTGATGAATTGATGCCCTATGCCAAAGGCGTGAGTGCCAAAACCCACAAGTTTGATTCTCAGGGTAATGAAGTAGAAATCGATTTTGATAAAATGTTCACCATCATCAGTAAGCACAACTTCAACGGAACTATTGGAATTGAGTATGAGGGTGGAATCATGAACATGGCTGGGCAACCCGGCTATCTCAGCAATGAGGCTGGAATCAAAGCCACGTACAACTTGCTGCAACGATTCAAAACCAAGTAATGTTTTTCAAAAGAACGGGAACACAGAAATGAAATTGAACTTCAAATTTTGCTAACTTTCAAGCTGTTCGAATTTCGAAAATTATGGAAAAGAGTTGTTTGATTTTGATGCCGATTGCCGAACCCGAAGGCTATGCGAAGGGTCACTTCAATCGGGTTTATCAATATATTATTTCACCAGCATGCCGGCAGGCCGGATGCAGCCCAGCCAGAATACAAGATCCCGGCATGAACGACACTACGCTTGGAATTCTCCATGCGATTATTGAGAGCAACCTGGTCATTTGCGACCTCAGTTCCAATAACACATCGGGGTTATATGGTTTTGCCATCCGTCAATCCCTTGGTTTACCAGTAGTATTAATGAAGGATTTGAAAACCAACTTACAAGCCAATATCCCTGAATTTGACGTGATAGAATACGATGATTCCTTGCGGATTGATACCGTTGAAACCGAAGTGCCCGCGCTTGGTGAGGCCCTGCGAAAAGCGTTAGATTCAAAATCTAAGAGCGATCTCCTGACACGGTTAAATGTGTTTACCCAGGCAGAACCGGAACCGGAACCAGAACCTGCACCCACCGCTGAGCAGGCCGAAACTGAAAAACAATCCAGTCATCTTCCGTTTATTTCACCCCTGCCCGACTACGTTGGCGAGCCACTAACACAGACTGAAATTGACCGGCTTAAAGTGGGAGATTACTTTTTTCATATGAATTATGGAAAAGCCAAAGTGCTAACTGTAAACCGTCAAACAAAAGACAGTCTGGTGAAGGTTCAGTTTGACTCAGGCACCAATGTATTGGTCTTATCCCCTTCTCCAATTTTCAGAAAGGTACTGAACTAAAGCTCCACCTTGGCCGGCCAGGAATTTTGAAGTAAGAACTTACCGTCCACCTGCTTTCAGGCGATTAAAATTCATTACCTTAGGGAGCTATGTCGTTTTACCCTGGCTATGAATATGATATTTTCATTTCTTACCGACAGAATGATAATAAGAGCGGTTGGGTAACCAAGTTTGTTAAGTATCTGAATCAGGAACTGGCGGCCACCATTAAAGAGCCCGTAACTGTTTATTTTGACTCCAATCCCCACGATGGTCTGTTGGAGATACACCAGGTGAATAAAAGTCTTGAGAATAAACTGAAGTGCCTGATTTTTATTCCCATACTTTCCCAAACCTATTGCGATCCAAAATCCTATGCCTGGCAACACGAATTCTGCGCATTTCATTCCGCTGCCCAACAAGATGAATTAGGACGCGACATCAAACTGAGGAATGGAAATGTGGTGAGCCGGATCTTACCCATCCGGATTCATGATCTGGAAAAGTCCGACCTGGATTTGCTGGAAAATGAGATTGGGCCACTGCGAGCTATTGATTTTATTTTCCGATCGCCCGGAGTCAACCGACCCTTGCGATCATCGGAAGAGCACCCGAACGATAATCTCAATAAAACCTTTTACCGCGATCAGATTAACAAAACCGCCAATGCCATTAAGGAGATTCTGATCGCAATCAAGTACCCTGATCAACGTGCTCACTCTGTAGCTCTGAATCCGCCAAAAGTTTCAGGTAAACGTAAATCAATTGTTGCGGCAACACTAATTGTGCTCCTGATACTAGCAGGTTATAGCATCACCACCTGGATACCTCGCCTTACCCAGGCCTCGCCAGACAAATCAATAGCCGTCTTGTATTTTGAAAATATGAGCGGGGATTCAAATCAGGATTATTTTTCAAATGGCATCACAGAAGAAATTATCACCAACATCTCCAAACTAAAGGATCTTCGTGTCATCAGCCGGAATTCTGTCAAGGTGTATAATGGCCAGGTGCTCAGCATCAAACAGATCGCTGAAGAGTTGAATGTTTCCTCAATCCTCGAAGGCAGTGTACGCAAGTCTGGTAACCGGGTTCGCATCACGGCCCAGCTCATTGATGCGAACACCGATGAACATGTATGGGCCGAAACGTTTGAAGAAGAGCTACATGATATTTTTGACGTCCAGACTAAAATCGCCTTGGAGATTGTCAAACAATTGCGCATTAAAATGGCTCCTGAAGAAATGACGGAAATACAAGCTATTCCGACCCATAGCAAAGAAGCCTACGACTTGTATTTGCGAGGCAAGTATGAACTGGACAAGCGCACCCAAGTTGCCTTTGATGAAGCGGTGTCACTGTTTGATGCTGCTATACAGTTGGACTCTACGTTTGTACTAGCGTATTCCGGTCTGGCCGATGCCTATCTCTTGTATGTTGGCCGTGGTTTGGGAAACCCTAATTTGTACATGCCCCTGGCCAAAGAGAATATCGACCGGGCGCTATACCTCGATCCAAATTCAGCTGAGATTCAGGCCTCTTATGGTTATTGGCATTTCAACAATTTTAATTTTAAAGAAGCCGAAGCTTATTATCGCAAAGCCATCGCGCTTAACCCCAATCAGGACAATGCCTATAATTGGCTGGGTACTTTACTGATGACCAACGGAAACTTCTCTAAAGCAATTGAGGTATTGGATGCCGGCATCGTTTACAATCCCACATTCCGGCTACTTCGCGGAAATAAACGCACCGCCTTATTGGAGCTGCAAGGTAATCAACTCAATGTTGATTCGCTGTTTGCTGATTCCGATTACCAACGGTCAGTCGTGTATTGGAATTTGGGAAACCGCACAAAGGCAATTGAAATTGCTGAGAACCGATCCTTTCATGATTTACTTCAATTTTATACTACGGGTTCAAATCAGTTACTGCTTAATGATGTAACCCGTTTCATTCGGGAAACAACAGAGAAGGGTGACTACCTGTCGCCCGCTTTGGTGGCCGGCAATTATGGCTTGGCGGGTGACCTGGACAACTTTATTGAGTATACGCAACGCGCGATAAAGGAAAAAGATCCTGTTGTTACCACCTTGCTAAACAATTACCGGTTTTCATTTCTGTTACCCAAAAATGATCCACGGGTAGAAACCCTGCAGGCTCAGATTCAATCGTTGATCCGGTATGAGTAGTACTTTTTTTATACATTTATCGATGGATGAAGAAGTTCATGGGTATAAAACCAAAACGATATGATTGCGACTAGTAAACTTCAAGATACGGAGACGTTAACGAAGGTGGATTTATTGGAACCCATTCGCATTTTCAACCTGCAAAAAGCTAATCAGCAAAATATTGCGAATACAACTGCCCGGGAACGAAAAGAAAAACTCGCTCGTCTCCATCAGGCTGTATTAAGGTATCGACAGGAAATTAAAGAAGCGCTTCACCAGGACTTCCGAAAGCATCCCATGGAAGTTGACATTGCCGAGATTTATAAAATCACCTCGGATATCAAGCATACCCGGGCACATCTTTCTCGCTGGATGCGGCCACGAAAGGTCGGCACCCCCCTGGCACAGCTGGGTACCCGTTCCTATATTCACTATGAACCTAAAGGTGTCGTGCTCATTATTTCACCATGGAACTTTCCTTTCAACCTCACCTTTGGCCCACTCGTTTCAGCCATTGCCGCGGGCAACTGCGCCATCCTCAAGCCATCGGAAATGACTCCGCATTCGGCTGCACTCATGAAGAAAATGATAAGTGAGTTATTTGATGAATCGGAAGTGGCGCTGGTGGAAGGCGGAGTAGAGGTATCCACTGAATTATTAAAACTTCCGTTCAATCATATATTTTTTACCGGCTCGCCTGAGGTGGGCAAAGTAGTCATGAGGGCTGCGGCTGAAAACCTGGCTTCGGTCACACTCGAACTTGGCGGAAAGTCGCCCACCATCATTGATGAAACCGCTAATCTCAAAAAGGCCGCACAGCGCATTGCCTTTAATAAGTGGTTGAACAACGGCCAGATTTGCATTGCACCGGATTATGTACTGGTTCAAAAATCAGTAGCGGATCAGTTCCTGGAATTACTCAAAGAAACCATCACCCAATACTATGGAGCGGATGCGGAAAAGAGTGAGTCCTATAATCGAATTGTTAATCATCGCCATTTCCAACGCTTACAGGGATATCTTCAGGATGCCGTTGCAAAAGGAGCCCGCATTACCTTCGGTGGAAAAACACAAGCTGAACAAGACTATATCAGTCCCACCATTGTGGCCGATGTTCCTGATCATGCCGAACTCTGGCAAAAGGAAATCTTTGGCCCAATACTACCCTTTTTTACTTTCACCGAGTTACAGGAAGCCATCGATAAAATCAACTCGCGCGAAAAGCCGCTGGCTTTATACATCTATAG
>ERZ1066115.94-NODE-94-length-31845-cov-20.800377_pt1 | contig 31845 bp, 41 predicted proteins | sample MGYA00382762_ERZ1066115 | MGnify/ENA primary metagenome ERZ1066115 (study PRJEB33369, sample SAMEA5778345) | biofilm metagenome | biome: Industrial cooling water; feature: Water cooling tower basin; material: Biofilm | place: United Arab Emirates | collected... | reverse complement strand
ACGGCCAGTAAAAAAGCCCCGCATCGCGGGGCTTTTTATTGAACGTGGCGTGAATTTATTCGCCAGCGTTTTCCTCTACTTCAACAGCCTCGGTGGGCTCCGGGCGATCAAGCAATTCGACGAAAGCCATCGGTGCGTTATCGCCAACACGGAAGCCGCACTTCAGGATGCGCAGGTAGCCACCCGGACGCTGAGCATAACGCGGGCCGATTTCGGCGAACAGCTTGACCACGACCTCACGATCACGCAGACGGTCAAAAGCCAGACGCTTGTTGGCCAGGGTCGGGTTCTTGCCCAGCGTGATCAGCGGCTCGACGACGCGACGCAGTTCCTTGGCCTTGGGCAAGGTGGTCTTGATCGCTTCGTGCTTGAGCAGAGAAACGCTCATGTTACGCAGCATCGCCAGGCGGTGGCTGCTGGTACGGTTCAGTTTACGAAGTCCATTGCGGTGACGCATGGTTAATCCTTTCTATGTTCTGCAGGCGTCCCTTGAAGCGCACAGCGGAAAGCTGGCGCTCAGGCCTTTTCCAGGCCGGCGGGCGGCCAATTTTCCAGCTTCATGCCCAAGGTAAGACCACGGGCAGCAAGCACTTCCTTGATTTCGTTCAGCGACTTGCGACCGAGATTCGGCGTCTTCAGCAGCTCGTTTTCAGTCCGCTGGATCAGATCGCCGATGTAGTAGATGTTCTCGGCTTTGAGACAATTCGCAGAACGAACCGTCAATTCGAGATCATCCACTGGCCGCAACAGGACCGGGTCGACCTGGGCCGGGCGGGAAGCCTCGGCCACCGGCGCCGTACCTTCGAGATCAGCAAATACTGCCAGCTGCTCCATCAGCACGCGGGCCGCGTAGCGGATTGATTCCTCGGGATCGACGATACCGTTGGTCTCGATGTCGACAATCAACTTGTCCAGATCGGTACGCTGCTCAACGCGGGCACTTTCCACCGAGTAGGCAACACGCCGGATCGGAGAGAAGGAAGCATCCAGGACCAGCTTGCCGATGGTCTTGGAATCACCCAGGTTGCGGACATTGCCCGGAACATAACCACGGCCCTTTTCGACCTTGATTTCCATGTTCAACTTCCCACCTGCGGAGAGATGGGCGATGACATGTTCCGGGTTGATGATTTCGACATCGTGCGGCAACTCGATATCGGCTGCGCGAACGATGCCCTCACCTTCACGAGCGAGCTTGAGCGTGACGACGTCACGGCCATGCAGCTTGAAAACAACACCCTTGAGGTTCAAAAGGATGTCAACGACATCCTCCTGAACGCCATCAATGGTGGAGTACTCATGCAGCACGCCGTCAATTGCGACTTCGGTCGGCGCGTAGCCCGGCATCGACGAAAGCAGGATACGCCGCAGCGCATTGCCCAGCGTATGACCGTAGCCGCGTTCGAACGGCTCCATCACCACCTTGGCTTGCACCGGCGAAACGCTTTGAACGTCGATGATACGGGGCTTGAGAAGACCACTGCTTTGCATGGGCTAATATCCTCGGCGAAGTGGAATTACTTCGAGTAAAGTTCGATGACCAAACCTTCGTTCAGGTTGGCAGGCAACTCGGAACGCTGCGGCATCGCCTTGAACGTACCCTTGCCTTCCTTGACATCGACCGAAATCCATTCCGGGAAACCGCGGGACTCGGCAGCTTCGAGAGCAGCCTTGCAACGCAGGGAAGCACGGGCACGATCAGTCAGCTGAACAACATCACCCGGCTTGACGATATAAGACGGAATGTTGACACGCTTGCCATTGACCAGAACGCCATTGTGGCGAACGACCTGGCGGGACTCGGTGCGGGAAGCACCAAAACCCATGCGATAGGCTACGGAGTCCAGACGGGCTTCGAGCAATTGCAGCAGGTTTTCGCCGGTCTGGCCCTTGCGGCGATCGGCTTCGGCGAAGGTCTTGCGGAACTGGCCTTCCAGAACGCCATAAACGCGACGAATCTTCTGCTTGGCGCGAAGATGCACGCCGTAGTCAGACAAACGGGCACCGGACTTCTGACCGTGCTGGCCAGGAGCATAGGAACGACGTTCAATCGCGCACTTGTCGGTGTAACACTTTTCGCCCTTCAGGAAGAGCTTCTCGCCTTCACGGCGGCACTGACGGCACTTGGGATCGAGATTACGAGCCACTTGTCTTACTCCTTAAATGCGGCGCTTCTTGGGCGGACGGCAGCCGTTGTGCGGCACCGGCGTGACATCGGAAATCGCGGTGATCTTCATGCCCAGCGCGTTGAGTGCGCGGACCGAAGATTCGCGGCCCGGACCAGGCCCCTTGATGCGAACCTCAAGATTCTTGACGCCACATTCCTGAGCCACTTTGCCAGCGGCTTCAGCAGCCACCTGAGCGGCAAACGGGGTGGACTTACGGGAGCCGCGGAAACCGGCGCCGCCGGAAGTCGCCCACGAAAGCGCATTGCCCTGACGATCGGTGATGGTAATGATGGTGTTATTGAACGAGGCGTGAATGTGGGCGATGCCCTCGGCAACGTTCTTTTTAACCTTCTTGCGAACTTTGGTAGCAGTCTTTGCCATTTTTCGTTCCTATTACTTCTTGCCGGCGATAGCCTTGCGCGGACCCTTGCGGGTACGTGCGTTGGTCTTGGTACGCTGGCCACGGCAGGGCAGGCCCTTGCGGTGACGCAGGCCACGGTAGCAGCCAAGGTCCATCAGACGCTTGATGCTCATGGTCACTTCGCGACGCAGGTCGCCTTCGACGGTGAACTTAGCAACTTCATCACGCAGCCGATCCATCTCGGCGTCGGTGACATCTTTCATTTTCGTGGTACGAGCCACGCCGGCTGCATCACAGATCAGCTGTGCACGCGTACGGCCGATGCCGAAAATCGCGGTGAGCGCGATTTCAGCATGCTTGTGGTTCGGAATGTTTACCCCAGCAATACGGGCCATTGAATCACTCCAATATTTCTAAAATTAACAAATGCCGGACATGCCAGGGATTAACCCTGGCGCTGCTTATGACGCGGGTCCTTGCAAATGATGCGCACGACGCCCTTGCGACGGATCACTTTGCAGTTGCGGCAAATGCGCTTCACTGAAGGTTGCACTTTCATGTTTAACTCCTCGTCTGCCGGGCTAGGAAGCAGCCGTGATTCGTCGCCCAGCGGTTATTGCGTAGAGAACCGTTACTTTGCGCGGAAAACAATCCGCGCCTTGCTAAGATCGTACGGTGTTAATTGCACCGTTACCTTGTCACCGGGAAGAATCCGGATGTAGTGCATCCGCATTTTCCCGGAAATGAAGCCGTGTACTACATGGCCATTTTCCAGCTTGACCTTGAAGGTCGCATTCGGCAGGTTTTCGAGAACCTCACCCTGCATCTCGATGTAGTCTTCTTTCGCCATGACTGCTTACTTGATCATTGTCGGGGAGCCCTTGAAATTTGCTTTCTTGAGCAGGCTCTCATATTGATGCGACATCACATATGCTTGAACTTGTGCCATGAAATCCATGGTAACGACCACAATGATCAGCAGCGACGTACCACCAAAATAGAAGGGAACATTCCACTTCAAGATCAGGAACTCGGGCAACAGGCAGACCACAGTGATGTAGGCAGCACCGATCAAGGTAAGCCGCATCAAGATCTTGTCGATATAACGAGCAGTTTGTTCACCCGGGCGAATCCCTGGAACGAAAGCACCACTTTTCTTCAAGTTGTCTGCGGTTTCCTTTGAATTGAAAACCAGCGCTGTGTAAAAAAAACAGAAGAAAACGATGGCGGCCGCGTAAAGCATCACGTAAATCGGCTGCCCCGGCGACAGGGTCGCTGCAACATCCTTGAGCCACCGCATCGAATCACCAGAGCCGAACCAACCCGCTGCCGTAGCAGGAAACAGGATAATGGACGAAGCAAAAATCGGGGGAATAACACCCGCCATATTCAGCTTCAGAGGCAGATGCGAACTTTGCCCACCATAAACCTTGTTTCCAACCTGGCGCTTGGCGTAATTGACCAGAATCTTGCGCTGGCCCCGTTCGACAAACACTACAAAAGCGGTAACCAGGACCACCAGAACGCAGATAATTAAGGCGGTAAGGGGGTGCATTGCGCCAGTACGGACCAACTCTAGCAGGCCACCGATTGCATTGGGCAAACCCGCAGCGATGCCGGCAAAGATGATGATGGAAATACCATTACCCAACCCGCGCTCAGTGATCTGCTCACCCAGCCACATCAAGAACATGGTCCCGGTCAGCAGGGTCGACACCGTAGTCAAGCGGAAAAGAAAACCAGGATCGTTAACCAAACCCGGCTGCGCCTCGAGGGCGATGGCGATCCCAAGCCCCTGGAAAAGAGCCAGCAGCACCGTGCCGTAGCGCGTGTACTGTGTAATCTTGCGACGGCCCGCTTCGCCCTCCTTCTTCAGAGCTTCCAACTGAGGGCTGGCAACCGTCATCAACTGCATGATGATCGACGCCGAAATATACGGCATGATCCCCAATGCAAAAATAGTGAAACGCGACAGGGCGCCACCCGAGAACATGTTGAACATGCCCAGAATACCGCCCTGTTGCGAATTGAACAGATCGGACAGAACGTTGGGATCGATACCCGGCACCGGAATATGAGCCCCGATGCGGTAAACCACGAGCGCCCCAAGCAAGAACCAGAGACGGCGCTTGAGATCGCCAAATTTGCCACCCTTGGCGACAGTGTTCGGATTTGCAGCCAACGTTCTGACCTTTCTACAACTTACTCAGCGACAGAGCCGCCAGCGGCTTCGATCGCAGCCTTCGCACCCTTGGTCGCGCCAACGCCCTTCAGAACCACCTTGCGGGTGATCTCGCCGGCCAGGATAACCTTGGCGGCCAGTGCGTTACCAGGAACCACACCTGCAGCCTGCAAAGCCAGCAAATCGATTTCATCGATCGGCAGACGATCCAGGTCGGTCAGACGAACCTCGTAATTGCGTGCACGGGTCAGGGAGTTGAAGCCACGCTTGGGCAGGCGACGCTGCAGCGGCATCTGACCGCCTTCGAAGCCAACCTTGTGGAAACCACCGGAACGGGATTTCTGACCTTTATGGCCGCGACCGCAGGTCTTGCCGAGGCCGGAACCAATACCGCGACCGACGCGCTTAGCGGCGTGCTTGGAGCCTTCAGCAGGCTGAATGGTATTGAGACGCATGGATTAACCCTCAACCTTGACGAGATACTGAACCTTTTGGATCATGCCGCGAATAGCCGGCGTATCCAGCAGCTCAGCAGAGCTGTTCAACTTGCGCAGGCCCAAACCACGAACAGTAGCACGGTGATCCTGCTTGGTACCAATGATGCTCTTGACGAGCGTCACCTTGATCTTTTTGTCAGACATTGCTTACCCCAGGATCTGTTCGACCGAAAGGCCACGCTTGGCGGCGATTTCAGCCGGCGTATTCACCTTAGACAAACCGTCGATAGTGGCACGCACGATGTTGTAGGGATTGGTCGAGCCGTGGGCCTTGGCAACCACGTTGGTCACGCCGACGACTTCGAACACGGCACGCATAGCACCGCCAGCGATGATACCGGTACCTTCCGGTGCCGGCTGAATCATCACGGTAGTAGCGCCATGACGTCCCATCACGGTGTGATGGACAGTACCGTTCTTCAGGCTGACCTTGGCCATCTTGCGACGCGCCTCATCCATTGCCTTCTGAACGGCCACCGGCACTTCACGGGACTTGCCCTTGCCCATGCCGATAGCGCCATCACCATCACCAACCACGGTCAACGCGGCAAAGCCGAGAATCCGACCGCCCTTGACGACTTTGGTGACGCGATTCACCGCAACCATCTTCTCGCGCAAACCGTCGTCGCGCTCTTCAGCCTGTTGCGGCTTCTTGTTTCTTTCAGGTTTAGCCATTTCTTAACCTCGTTCTGTCGGCGTCGCTTAGAACTTCAAACCGCCTTCACGCGCGGCTTCCGCCAGCGCCTGAATACGACCATGGTACTGGTGCCCGGAGCGGTCGAAGGCGACCTGTTCGATCCCAGCGGCCTTGGCTCGCTCGGCGATCAGCTTGCCGATGGCAGCCGCAGCTGCCTTGTTGCCACCGTTAGCAACGCTTTCGCGAACACTTTTGTCCAGAGTGGAAGCCGAAGCCAGGACCTTCCCGCCACAAGCGGAAATAACCTGAGCATAAATGTGGCAGTTAGTGCGATTAACGCACAAGCGCACAGCATTGAGTTCGGCGATTTTGGCCCGGGTTTTGCGGGCACGGCGCAAACGCGCTTGCTTCTTGTTAAACATATGCCACCCTTACTTCTTCTTGGTTTCCTTGATAACCACCACTTCGTCCGCATAGCGAACACCCTTGCCCTTATAAGGCTCGGGCTTGCGATAGGCACGAATTTCGGCGGCAACCTGACCAACCTGCTGCTTGTCAGAACCCTTGACGATGATTTCAGTCTGGGTCGGACACTCGACCTTTACCCCGGCCGGCATCTTGTGCGCTACCGGATGAGAAAAACCGAGAGACAGGTTAAGAACGTCGCCCTGGGCCTGTGCGCGGTAACCCACGCCAACCAGTTGCAGCTTGCGCTCGAAGCCCTTGGAGACACCGGTGACCATGTTGGCGATGTTGGCACGCATCGTACCCCACATCGCAGCAGCGCCAGCGACACCTTCAACCTTGGCCACGGAAACAGCACCGCCTTCAACAGCAACAGTGACAGCCGGGTGGTTAGCCGTCGCCAGCGAACCCAGCGGGCCCTTGACAACGATTTGCTGACCGACGGTCACTTCAACGCCAGCAGGAAGAACAACGGGATTCTTACCAATACGAGACATGATCAGGACCCCTTACGCGACGATGCAGAGCACTTCGCCACCAACCTTGGTAGCGCGAGCCTTGCGATCAGTCATAACACCCTTGGGAGTGGAAACAATCGCCACACCCAGGCCATTCATAACGCGAGGAATATCTTCGCAGCCCTTGTAGATACGCAGACCAGGCTTCGAAACACGCTCGATGCGCTCGATAACCGGGCGACCGGCGTAGTACTTCAGCCCAATCTCGAGATTAGCCTTGCCATCAGACTGACGCACAGCAAAATCTTCGATATAGCCCTCGTCCTTCAGAACAGCCGCGATAGCAACCTTCAGTTTGGAGGACGGAACGGAGACAGACGCCTTTTCGGCGAGCTGGGCGTTGCGGATGCGGGTCAGCATATCCGCGATCGGATCGCTCATTGCCATATTCTGTAACTCCTGAATTACCAGCTAGCCTTAACAATCCCCGGAATCTCGCCATTGAAGGCAAGCTCACGGATCTTGTTACGACACAGACCGAATTTACGGAAAACACCCCGAGGACGACCAGTCAGCTGGCAACGATTGCGCAAGCGGGTCGGACTGGAATTGCGGGGCAGGGCCTGCAGCTTCAGACGAGCTTCAAAACGCTCTTCGTCAGACAGGCTTACATTATTGATAACAGCTTCCAGCGCAGAACGCTTAGCAGCGTACTGAGCCACGAGCTTGCGGCGCTTTTCTTCGCGATTGATCAGAGCAAGTTTCGCCATGATTGCCTCAATTCTTGAACGGGAACTTGAACGCGGTGAGAAGCGCCTTCGCTTCTGCATCGGACTTTGCGGTCGTCGTGATGCTGATATTCATACCACGGAGAGCATCGATCTTGTCGTACTCGATTTCCGGGAAAATAATCTGCTCTTTAACGCCCATATTGTAGTTACCCTGGCCATCAAAGCCCTTGCCGGAAATGCCGCGAAAATCGCGAACACGCGGCAGAGCGATGGTCACCAGGCGATCCAGGAATTCGAACATCCGCGGACCACGCAAGGTAACCATACAACCAATCGGATACCCGTCACGAATCTTGAAGCCGGCGATCGACTTGCGCGCCTTGGTGGCAACGGGCTTCTGACCGGCGATCTTCTGCATATCGCCAATTGCGTTTTCGAGAACTTTCTTGTCGGCAACCGCCTCACCAACACCCATATTCAGGGTGATCTTGGTGATGCGCGGCACCTCCATGACCGACTTGTAGCCAAACTGCTTTTGCAAATCGGCAACAACCGTGTCTTTGTAAAACTGCTGCAAACGTGCCATGAGCAACCCCTTAAGCGTTCACCGGCTCGCCGTTCGACTTGAACACGCGAACCTTGCGACCATCTTCCAACGTCTTGAAACCGACACGATCTGCCTTGCCGGTAACAGCATTGAACAATGCAACATTGGAAATATGAATCGGCATATCCTTATCGATGATGCCACCCGCAACCCCTTTGACCGGATTGGGACGAACGTGCTTCTTTGCACGATTCACACCTTCGACAACCACATGCTCGGCATCAACGCGCTGAAGCACGGTGCCACGCTTGCCCTTATCCTTACCAGTAAGGACAATAATTTCGTCGCCTTTGCGGATCTTTTCCACGACCGACCCCTTAGAGAACTTCCGGAGCCAGGGACACGATCTTCATGAAGCGCTCGGTACGCAGTTCACGCGTAACGGGCCCGAAGATACGGGTACCAATCGGCTCAAGTTTGGCATTGAGAAGAACGGCGGCATTGCCATCGAAGCGAACCAGGGAGCCATCGGGGCGACGAACGCCCTTGGCGGTACGCACCACGACTGCATTGTAGACATCGCCTTTTTTGACGCGACCGCGGGGAGCAGCGTCCTTGATACTTACCTTGATGATGTCACCAATGCCTGCATAGCGACGCTTGGAGCCGCCCAGAACCTTGATACACATCACTGAACGAGCGCCGGTGTTATCGGCGACGTCCAGAATCGTCTGCATCTGAATCATTTAATTAAACTCCAACTTAATCCGCCTCAGCGGTCAGTCTTGGAACCCGTACGGGTCGAACGAATTCGCAACCCGAAACACGGGTCACAAAAAAGAAGCCGGATTATACCGGCTTCTTTTGAGACCTGACAAGAGGTGGATGCAATTAAATCACAACGGCCTTTTCAAGCACCGTGGTAACGGCCCATGCCTTAGTCCGGGAAACCGGGCGGGTTTCGATGATCTCGACGAGATCACCAGCCTTTGCCGCATTCCCTTCATTGTGCGCATGATACTTCTTCGAACGGATCATCACCTTTCCATACATCGGGTGCTTGACCTTACGCTCAACCAAGACAGTTACAGTCTTGTCCATCTTGTCGCTAACAACACGCCCAATCAGCGTACGCTTGATGCTGGATTCGCTCATTGCTGCACCGCCTTTTCACGAATAAGCGTGCGAACGCGAGCAATATCGCGGCGCACCTTGGAAATTTGGCTGGTATTGCCCAACTGCTGGGTAGCGAGTTGCATACGCAGACCAAACTGCGCCTTCAGCAACTCCAGCAACTCCTGCTTGAGCTCGTCCACGCTCTTGGTTCTCAGTTCACTAGCTTTCATGATTACCCCAGATGACGAGTCACGAAGGTGGTCGAGATCGGCAGCTTGGCAGCGGCCAAAGCAAATGCTTCGCGCGCCAGCGCTTCGCTGACACCATCCATCTCGTACAAAACCTTACCCGGCTGAATCTCGGCGACCCAATATTCCGGGTTACCCTTACCGTTACCCATACGAACTTCTGCCGGCTTCTTCGAAATCGGCTTGTCCGGGAAGATACGGATCCAGATACGGCCACCGCGCTTGATGTGGCGGGTCATCGCACGACGAGCAGCTTCGATTTGACGAGCCGTCAGGCGACCACGACCGGTAGCCTTCAAACCCCACTCACCGAAAGAGACCTTGGCACCACGAGTAGCAAGACCTTCGTTGCGACCCTTGTGTTCCTTACGGAATTTACGACGATTAGGTTGCAGCATGTTAAGCACCTGCCTTTCTTACACGCTTACCCGGAGCGGCGTCCGCACCATCTGCCTTCTTGGCAACTCGAGTGCGCGGACGATCACCTTCCGGCTTACCAGGACCGCGACGACCGCGACGATCATCGGCAGCGGGCTCAACGACTTCAGGCTGTTCGTTGCGATCAAGCAGATCGCCCTTATACACCCAAACCTTGATCCCGATGACACCATAGGTGGTACGAGCTTCGGAAGTGGCGTAATCGATGTCCGCACGCAGGGTGTGCAGCGGCACACGACCTTCGCGATACCATTCACTACGGGCGATTTCGGCACCGTTCAGACGACCGGCGCTCATCACCTTGATACCCTGTGCACCAAGGCGCATTGCATTCTGCATTGCGCGCTTCATTGCACGACGGAACATGATGCGCTTTTCCAGCTGCTGGGCAATCGAGTCGGCAATCAACTGAGCATCAAGCTCGGGCTTGCGAATTTCCTCGATCGAAACATGCACCGGAACGCCCATGATGCGCTGAAGATCGGCACGAAGAGTTTCGATATCCTCACCCTTCTTGCCAATCACCACGCCCGGACGAGCGGAATAGACGGTGACGCGAGCATTCTTGGCAGGACGCTCAATCAGAACACGACCAACCGAAGCGTGCGCAAGCTTGCGCTTCAGGTATTCGCGAACCTTGACATCTTCCTGCAGCATACCCGGGAAATCCTTGCTGCTAGCGTACCAGCGGGAATTCCAGTTTTTGGTGACGGCCAGACGGAAGCCTGTCGGATGAATTTTCTGTCCCATGGCTTCTCCTTAGTTACCAACGGTCAGATAGATATGGCAGGTCGGCTTGGTAATCCGATTGCCACGACCCTTGGCCCGAGCAGTGAAACGCTTCAGCACCATCCCTTTTTCGACATAGATGGTCTTGACCTTCAGCTCGTCGATATCTGCACCGTCGTTATGCTCTGCGTTGGCAATTGCCGACTCCAGCACTTTCTTGACGATACCAGCACCCTTTTTGGGGCAAAAAGCCAGGATGTTCAGAGCCTGAGCAACCGGCTTGCCACGCACCAGGTCGGCAACCAGACGACCTTTTTGCGCGGAGAGGCGTACGCCTCGCAAACTTGCACGAGTTTCCATTTCAGCTCCTTACTTCTTGGCCTTCTTGCCGGCGGTGTGACCCTTGAACGTACGGGTCAGCGAAAATTCGCCAAGCTTGTGACCAACCATGTTTTCGGTAACGAAAACCGGAATATGCTGCTTACCATTGTGGACCGCAATCGTCAGACCGATGAACTCGGGGAGGATCGTCGAGCGACGCGACCAGGTCTTGATCGGGCGCTTGTCGTTGGAAGCACGAACTGCCTCGACTTTGTCGATCAGATGTGCATCAACAAACGGGCCCTTTTTAAGAGAACGTCCCATTTCCTACCCCTTAACGCTTATGACGACGCTGAACGATCATGCTGTTCGTGCGCTTGTTCTTGCGAGTACGATAACCCTTGGTCGGCTGACCCCACGGGTTGACCGGCACGCGACCCTCACCAGTTTTACCTTCACCACCACCATGCGGGTGATCGATCGGGTTCATTGCGGTACCACGAACAGTCGGACGAATACCACGCCAGCGCTGAGCACCAGCCTTACCAATCTTGCGCAGATTGTTTTCTTCGTTACCAACCTCACCGACAGTGGCACGGCACTCGACATGGACGCGACGAACTTCGCCGGAGCGGAGACGAATCTGCGCATAGACACCCTCGCGCGCCAACAACTGGACCGAAGTACCAGCAGAGCGAGCGATCTGGGCACCCTTGCCCGGGAGCATCTCAACACAGCAAATGGTCGTACCAACCGGGATATTGCGGATAGGGAGTGCATTACCCGACTTGATCGGAGCCTCAGAACCGCTCATAACCTGCTGACCAACCACCATCCCCTTGTTAGCGATGATGTAGCGACGCTCACCATCAGCATACAAAACCAGGGCAATATTGGCCGTACGGTTCGGATCGTATTCAAGGCGCTCGACCTTACCCGGAATACCATCCTTGGTCCGCTTGAAGTCGATCACACGATAAGCCTGCTTGTGACCACCACCCTGATGGCGAACAGTCACACGACCATTATTGTTGCGACCAGAATTCTTGGACTGCGACTCAACCAGGGCAGCAAAAGGCTTACCCTTGTGCAGAGCAGGATTAACAACCTGAACAACAGCACGACGACCAGGAGAGGTCGGCTTTACTTTAACCAGAGCCATTAGGAATTACCCCCTTCTACGAAGTTGATCTCCTGACCAGGCTTCAGGCAGACAAAAGCCTTCTTCCAGCCCTTACGACGACCAACAGCACCGCGGAAGCGCTTGACCTTACCCTTGACGTTGCTTACCTGCACCGAATCAACTTCCACCTTGAACAGCAGTTCGACGGCAGCCTTAACTTCAGGCTTGGTGGCGTCGGAAGCAACGCGGAAAACAACCTGCTCGTTCTTGTCAGCAACGAACGTGGCCTTTTCGGAGATTTGCGGCGCCAGCAGCACCTGCATCAGACGTTCTTGATTCATCCCCACATCTCCTCGAACTTGGCAACAGCGCTCTTGGTGACAACAACTTTGCCAAAACGCACCAGAGAAACCGGATCAGCCTCCTGCGCTTCGAGAACCAGCACATTCGGCAGGTTACGCGACGACAGGTAGAGATTTTCGTTGAGCACATCGGTAACCACCAGAAGGTTACCTTCCAAACCCATACCCTTCAGCTTCTGGCTGAACAGCTTGGTCTTCGGCGCGTCAACTGCAATGTCCTCAACCACCACCAAGCGATCCTGACGGGCCAACTCGGAAAGGATGGAAGCCATCCCGGCGCGGAACATCTTCTTGTTCACTTTCTGGGTGAAGTTTTCTTCCGGCGAATTCGGGAAGATGCGACCACCCCCACGCCACAGCGGAGAGCCATTGCTACCAGCACGGGCACGACCGGTACCCTTCTGACGCCACGGCTTGGTAGTCGTATGCTTGACTTCGGAGCGATCCTTCTGCTTCCGGTTACCTGCGCGCGCATTTGCCTGATAGGCAACGACGACTTGGTGCACCAGCGCTTCGTTAAACTCACGACCAAACAGAACATCGGAAGCCTGAAGCTTTGCAGCCTCCTGGCCTTGCTCGTTAATTACCTTGAGTTCCATGACGTCCCCTTATGCCTTAACCGCCGGACGCACGACCACGTCAGAGCCCTTCGCCCCCGGAACAGCACCCTTAATCAAAAGGAGCTGACGCTCGGCGTCAACACGAACAACGGTCAAGCTCTGGGTAGTAACCTGAACATCACCCAGATGACCAGCCATGCGCTTACCAGGGAACACACGACCCGGATCCTGCGCCATACCAATGGAACCCGGCGCATTGTGCGAAACCGAGTTACCGTGAGAGGCACGGTTGGAGGAAAAGTTATGACGCTTGATGCCGCCCTGAAAACCCTTACCGATGCTCTGACCGGTAACATCAACCTTCTGCCCCTCGCTAAACAAGGCAACAGAAATCTGGTCACCAGCCTTCAGGCCAGCAAGCTGCTCCGCATCAATACGAAACTCTTTGAGAACGTGACCGGCCTCAACCCCCGCCTTGGCGAGATGACCCGCCAACGGCTTGGTAACACGCGAGGCGCGGCGCGTGCCGAAAGCGACCTGAACAGCTGCATAGCCGTCGATCTCCGGCGTTTTGACTTGGGTCACACGATTATTGGACACATCCAGCACAGTTACCGGAATGGAAGCACCATCCTCGGCAAAAATGCGAGTCATGCCCACCTTGCGACCAACAAGGCCTAGACTCATGGTTATTCTCCTCATCGCCGGCTGCGATTGGCCGGTCGATGTAAAACAACAAATGGGCAACCGCCAAGCGGCCACCCCCGAAAAAAGCGGATTATATCCGCCTTTTGTGAATTACTGCAACTTGATTTCGACGTCAACGCCAGCCGGAAGATCCAGCTTCATCAGCGCATCAACGGTCTTGTCGGTGGGATCAACAATATCCATCAAACGCTGATGGGTACGAATTTCCAGCTGATCACGAGAAGACTTATTGACGTGCGGCGAACGCAGAATGTCAAAACGCTGCTTACGCGTCGGCAGGGGCACCGGCCCACGAACAACAGCACCGGTACGCTTGGCGGTATCCACAATCTCCTGAGCCGACTGATCAATCAGGCGATAGTCAAAGGCCTTCAGGCGGATACGAATTTTCTGATTTTGCATGGCAGCTTCCAAAGAACAGATATAAAGAACATTTTGGCGCCCCGATCAACGACCGGAGCGCCCCAACAAAATTACTCGATGATCTTGGCGACGACGCCAGCACCAACGGTACGGCCGCCTTCGCGGATCGCGAAGCGCAGACCTTCTTCCATAGCGATCGGAGCGATCAGCTTGACGGTCATCTGGATGTTGTCACCCGGCATGACCATTTCAACGCCTTCCGGCAGCGAGATCGCGCCGGTCACGTCGGTCGTACGGAAGTAGAACTGCGGACGGTAGTTGTTGAAGAACGGGGTGTGACGACCACCTTCGTCCTTGGACAGAACATACACTTCGCCGGTGAAGTGGGTGTGCGGGGTGATGGAACCCGGCTTGCACAGCACTTGACCACGCTCGACGTCTTCACGCTTGGTACCACGCAGCAGCGCGCCGATGTTGTCGCCAGCCTGACCCTGATCGAGCAGCTTGCGGAACATTTCGACACCGGTACAGGTGGTCTTCTGGGTCGGACGAATACCAACGATTTCGATTTCTTCGCCAACCTTGACAATGCCGCGCTCGACACGACCGGTCACCACGGTACCGCGACCGGAGATCGAGAACACGTCTTCAACCGGCATCAGGAACGGCATGTCAACTGCACGCTCCGGGGTCGGAATGTAAGAGTCCAGAGCAGCAGCCAGACGGAAGATGGACGGCTCACCGATTTCGGACTGGTCGCCTTCCAGGGCCTTCAGTGCAGAACCGTGGATGATCGGGGTGTCGTCGCCCGGGAAGTCGTACTTGGACAACAGCTCGCGCAGTTCCATTTCGACCAGTTCCAGCAGCTCAGCATCGTCAACCATGTCGCACTTGTTCATGAACACCAGAACGTACGGCACACCAACCTGACGGGCCAGCAGGATGTGCTCGCGGGTCTGCGGCATCGGGCCGTCAGCAGCGGAACACACCAGGATTGCGCCGTCCATCTGGGCGGCACCGGTAATCATGTTCTTCACGTAGTCAGCGTGACCCGGGCAGTCAACGTGAGCGTAGTGACGGTTCTCAGTCTCGTACTCGACGTGAGCGGTGTTAATCGTAATACCGCGAGCCTTTTCTTCCGGAGCAGCGTCGATTTCGTCGTACTTCTTGGCAGCGCCGCCGAACTTGGCAGCCAGCACGGTGGTGATCGCAGCAGTCAGCGTGGTCTTGCCGTGGTCAACGTGACCAATCGTACCAACGTTGACGTGCGGTTTCGTACGTTCAAATTTTTCCTTGGCCATTTTCGGACCTCCAAATTAAATAGAACTGAAATTACTTCTTGTTGATAACAGCTTCAGCGACATTCTTCGGCGCTTCAGAATAATGCTTGAATTCCATCGAGTAGGTCGCACGCCCCTGGGACAGAGAACGCAGCGAAGTCGCATAACCGAACATTTCGGACAGCGGAACTTCGGCACGGACTTCCTTGGTACCACCGGGCAGGTCGTCCATACCCTGAACGATACCGCGACGGGAAGACAAATCGCCCATGACGTTACCCATGTAGTCTTCCGGAGTCTCGACAACCACTGCCATCATCGGCTCAAGCAGCGTCGGGGCAGCCTTCTTCATACCCTCCTTGAAAGCCATGGAAGCAGCCATGCGGAACGCGTTTTCGTTCGAGTCAACGTCGTGGTAGGAACCGTCAAACAGGGTGAACTTGATGTCCACAACCGGGAAGCCGGCGAGCACACCGTTGGAAATCGCATCCTGCAGACCCTTATCGACCGCCGGAATGTATTCACGCGGAACCACACCACCCTTGATCGCATCGACGAAGGCGTAACCTGCACCCGGCTCATTCGGCTCAATCTTGAGCCAAACGTGACCGAACTGACCGCGACCACCGGACTGCTTGACGAACTTACCTTCCTGTTCGACAGCCTTCTTGATGCATTCACGGTAAGCAACCTGCGGCGCGCCGACGTTGGCTTCAACGTTGAATTCGCGTTTCATGCGGTCAACGATGATTTCAAGGTGCAATTCGCCCATACCGGAAATAATGGTCTGACCGGACTCTTCGTCAGTGCGCACGCGGAAGGACGGATCTTCGGCAGCCAGACGACCCAGCGCCAGACCCATCTTCTCTTGATCGCTCTTGGTCTTCGGCTCAACGGCAACGTGAATCACCGGATCCGGGAACACCATGCGCTCAAGAATGATCGGGGCATCTGGATCACACAGGGTTTCACCCGTGGTCACTTCCTTCAGACCAACGCAAGCAGCGATGTCACCAGCCAGAACTTCCTTGATTTCTTCGCGGTTGTTGGCGTGCATCTGCAGAATACGACCGATTCGCTCTTTCTTGCCCTTGACCGAGTTATAGACGGTTGCGCCAGAGTTCAGCACACCCGAATAGACGCGGATGAAGGTAAGCTGACCGACGAACGGGTCAGTCATCAGCTTGAATGCCAGCGCAGAGAACTTCTCGGCGTCGTCAGCCTTACGGGAGGCCGGCTGCTCACGCTCGTCAGTGCCTTGTACCGGCGGAATATCAACCGGCGACGGCAGCAGTTCAATGACGGCGTCCAACATACGCTGCACACCCTTGTTCTTGAACGCGGTACCACAAAGCATCGGCTGGATTTCGCAAGCCAGGGTGCGCAGACGCAGGCCCAGCTTGATCTTCTCTTCCGACAGGTCACCGTTTTCCAGATATTCGTTCATCAGGTCTTCAGAGGCCTCAGCAGCCGCTTCAACCATCTGCTCACGCCATTCCTGAGCGGTATCAACCAGATCAGCCGGAATATCGCGATAATCGAACTTCATACCCTGGGAAGCTTCGTCCCAGAAAATGGCCTTCATCTTGATCAGATCGACCACGCCAGCGAAGGTATCTTCAGCGCCAATCGGGATCACGATCGGCACCGGATTCGCCTTCAGGCGGGTCTTCATCTGGTCAACGACCTTGAAGAAGTTGGCACCGGAACGGTCCATCTTGTTCACAAAAGCCAGACGCGGCACCTGGTACTTGGTCGCTTGACGCCAAACGGTTTCGGACTGCGGCTGAACGCCACCGACCGCACAGTAAACCATGCAAGCACCATCGAGAACGCGCATCGAACGCTCAACCTCGATGGTGAAGTCAACGTGTCCCGGGGTATCGATGATGTTGAAGCGGTGCTCGGGGAAGGAGCTGTCCATACCCTTCCAGAAGCAGGTCGTTGCAGCGGAGGTAATGGTGATACCACGCTCCTGCTCCTGCTCCATCCAGTCCATGGTGGCAGCACCGTCGTGCACTTCACCGATCTTGTGGTTAACACCGGTGTAGTAGAGGATACGCTCGGTCGTGGTGGTCTTGCCGGCGTCAATGTGAGCGGAAATACCGATATTACGGTAGCGCTCGATAGGAGTCTTACGTGCCACGTTGTAGCCCTCGGTGGATTAGAAGCGGAAGTGAGCGAAGGCCTTGTTGGCTTCGGCCATGCGGTGAACTTCGTCGCGCTTCTTGACAGCGCCGCCACGGTTTTCAGCGGCTTCCATCATTTCGGCAGCCAGGCGCTGGCCCATGGATTTCTCCGAACGCTTGCGAGCCGATTCGCGCAGCCAGCGCATGGCCAGGGCAGCACGACGAGCCGGGCGAACTTCAACCGGGACCTGATAGTTCGCACCACCGACACGACGGGACTTAACTTCAACCATCGGCTTCACGTTTGCCATGGCAGAGCCGAAGACCTCAAGGGGGTCCTTGCCGGACTTGGTGGTGATGACATCAAAAGCACCATAGACGATGCGCTCGGCGACCGACTTCTTACCGCTTTGCATGATGGCATTGATGAACTTGGAAACTTCGACATTACCAAACTTCGGGTCCGGCAGAATATCGCGCTTGGGTACTTCACGACGACGGGGCATATTAACCTCTATAGATCACTATTCAGTTGAAAAGCCGGAACTGGGTTCCCCCATCCCGGCCCTCTCGACCGCCAAAAGACGGCCACTTACTCAAGCCACCTGAAAATCAGGCAGCCTTCGGACGCTTGGCACCGTACTTCGAACGGGCCTGCTTACGATCCTTGACGCCCTGGGTATCCAGAGAGCCGCGCACGGTGTGATAACGCACACCCGGCAAATCCTTGACACGACCACCACGAATCAGAACAACGGAGTGTTCCTGCAGGTTGTGACCCTCACCACCGATGTAGGAAATGACTTCAAAGCCATTGGTCAAACGAACCTTGCAAACCTTACGCAGAGCGGAGTTCGGCTTTTTCGGGGTCGTGGTGTACACACGGGTGCAAACGCCGCGCTTCTGCGGGCACTTTTCCAGAGCAGGAACCTTGCTCTTGGCCTTCTCGGCCACTCGCGGTTTGCGCACGAGTTGGTTGATAGTCGGCATATCAAACTTCCTTCAATTGCCGACCTCGGGAGAAGCCGGCGATTTTGTTATCCAAAGCAGAGACAATGATTAGCCTCTGCCGACAAAGACCATAGATTCTATGATCGCTCAAGCCTCTGTGTCAACTTGACACAGAGGCAAAATTGCTTACGCACTCAGGTCAGCATCCTGGCCAGCCAGTTCCGGCGCTTGGTCCTGCAAGCCCCCTCCCTGATCCTCACCTTCCGCCTGAGCCTTGCGGCTGCGGTGATAGGCCAAGCCAGTACCTGCCGGAATCAAACGACCAACAATGACGTTTTCCTTGAGACCACGAAGCTCGTCGCGCTTGCCCATGATCGCAGCCTCGGTCAGAACACGGGTAGTTTCCTGGAAGGATGCAGCCGAGATGAAGGAGTCGGTAGACAAAGAAGCCTTGGTGATACCCAGCAACATGTGCTCGAACGTGGTCGGGAGCTTGCCTTCGGCAATCACGCGATCATTTTCGGCAAGCAACTCCGCACGCTCGACCTGCTCCGACTTGATGAACTTGGTGTCACCCGGCTCGACGATCGTCACTCGACGCAGCATCTGGCGCACGATGACTTCGATATGCTTGTCGTTGATCTTGACGCCCTGCAAACGGTACACGTCCTGAACTTCGTCAGTGATGTAACGTGCCAAGGCCTCAACCCCCTGCAGACGCAGGATGTCATGCGGATCAGGCTCACCTTCGACAATCTTTTCGCCCTTGTTGACCACCTGACCATCGTGAACCAGGACATGCTTGTCCTTGGGGATCAGATATTCATGCGTCAGGCCATCAAGATCGGTGATTATCAGGCGCTGCTTGCCCTTGGTGTCCTTGCCGAAGCTGATCGTGCCGGTAAACTCAGCCAGGACCGAGGCATCCTTCGGCGTCCGAGCTTCGAACAATTCGGCAACGCGCGGCAGACCACCGGTAATGTCACGGGTCTTCGCCGACTCCTGCGGCATCCGCGCCAGAACATCACCAACGCCTACCTGCTGGCCATCAACGACCGAGATGATCGCCCCGACCTGGAAGGCAATTGATACCGCGTGATCAGAGCCGGCAACGCGGACTTCCATACCATTCTCGTCAAGCAGGCGCACCACCGGGCGCAAGCCCTTGGCTGCGGCCTTGCCGCCACGCTTGGAGTCGATCACGACCAGGGTCGACAAGCCGGTGACATCGTCAACCTGCTTGGCAACCGTCACCCCTTCCTCGACGTTTTCGAATTTGACCGTACCTGCGTATTCGGTAACGATCGGACGGGTGTGCGGATCCCACGACGCAAGCTTGGTGCCCGCCTTGATTTGCTGACCATCATCGACGGCCAGGATGGCGCCATAGGGGACCTTGTGCCGTTCGCGCTCGCGACCATGGTCGTCAGTGATCAACACCTCGCCGGAGCGGGAAATAACGACCTTCTCCCCCTTGGCGCTGGTAACGTAGCGCATGTTCGAGGTCAAACGGACCGTACCCGTAGACTTTGCCTCAACCTGGGACGCCACTGCCGCCCGGGAAGCCGCACCACCGACGTGGAAGGTCCGCATGGTCAGCTGGGTGCCCGGCTCGCCGATCGACTGTGCTGCAATAACGCCGACCGCCTCACCAGCATTAACCATCGTGCCGCGACCCAGATCGCGCCCGTAACACTTGGCACAGAGCCCGTAGCGGGTTTCACAGGTGAGCGGGGTCCGTACCTTGACTTCGTCGATCCCCAACTTGTCGATCAAATCAACCAAGTCTTCATCGAGCATGGTGCCGGAGAAAATCACCGTTTCCTGGGTTTCCGGGTCAACCAGATCATCGACGGTCACGCGACCAAGAATCCGCTCGCGCAGCGGCTCGATCACTTCACCGCCTTCGACCAAGGCCTTCACTGCGAAACCGTTGCTGGTACCGCAATCATCCTCGGTGATCACCAGATCCTGGGTGACGTCAACCAGACGACGGGTCAGGTAGCCGGAGTTCGCGGTCTTCAACGCGGTATCCGCCAGACCCTTACGCGCACCGTGAGTCGAGATGAAGTACTGGAGAACGTTCAGACCTTCACGGAAGTTGGTCGTGATCGGGGTTTCGATAATCGAGCCATCCGGCTTGGCCATCAGGCCGCGCATGCCGGCCAACTGACGAATCTGGGCTGCGGAACCCCGCGCCCCGGAATCGGCCATCATGTAAATCGAGTTGAAGGAATCCTGCTTGACCTTCTTGCCATGGCGATCAATGACTTCCTCGTGACCGAGTTCGTCCATCATCACCTTGGCCACCTGATCACCGGTGCGGCCCCAGATATCGACCACCTTGTTGTAGCGCTCACCCTGGGTGACGAGACCGTTTTTGTACTGATCCTCGATTTCCTTCACCTCAGCCTCGGCCTCGGCGATGATCTGGTGCTTCTTGGCCGGCACCAGCATGTCATCGGAGCAGAAGGAAATACCGGCACGAGTTGCCAGGGCATAGCCGTTCTGCATGAGCTTGTCAGCAAAGACGACCGTTTCCTTCAGTCCGCAACGACGGAAAGATTCGTCGATCAGCTTGGAAATTTCTTTTTTCTTCAGCGCCTTGTCGATGACCTTGAACGGCAGGCCCTTGGGCAGAATCTGGGAAAGAATGGCGCGTCCAACCGTTGTTTCGGTGCGCACCATTTTTTCATTCCACTCGCCGTCGACCGTGGAAGGCTCGTATTGCTTGAGGCGCACATTGACGCGGGCGTGCAACTCGACCTGACCGGCGGCGAGCGCACGCTCGACCTCAGCCACATCAGCGAAGTACATCCCCTCGCCCTTGCCGTTGATACGCTCACGGGTGGCGTAATACAAACCGAGAACGATATCCTGCGACGGAACGATGATCGGCTGGCCGTTGGCGGGCGACAGTACGTTGTTCGAGGCCAGCATCAGGGTGCGGGCTTCCATCTGCGCTTCCAGCGACAGCGGCACGTGAACAGCCATCTGGTCACCGTCGAAGTCAGCGTTGAACGCGGCACAAACCAGCGGATGCAGCTGGATCGCCTTGCCTTCGATCAGGGTCGGCTCAAAAGCCTGGATCCCCAGACGGTGCAGAGTCGGCGCCCGGTTGAGCATGACCGGGTGTTCACGGATCACATCTTCGAGAATATCCCAGACCACCGGCTCCTGGCTTTCGACCATTTTCTTGGCCTGCTTGATGGTCGTCGCATAGCCGAGCACTTCCAACTTGTGGAAGATGAACGGCTTGAACAACTCCAGCGCCATCAGCTTGGGCAGACCGCACTGATGCAGCTTGAGCTGCGGACCAACCACGATCACCGAACGACCGGAGTAGTCGACGCGCTTACCGAGCAGGTTCTGACGGAAGCGACCGCCCTTACCCTTGATCATGTCAGCCAGCGACTTCAGCGGACGCTTGTTGGCGCCAGTCATTGCCTTGCCACGGCGACCGTTGTCAAGCAGAGAATCGACCGCTTCCTGCAACATCCGCTTTTCGTTGCGAACGATGATGTCCGGCGCCTTCAGTTCGAGCAGACGCTTCAGACGGTTGTTACGGTTGATAACGCGGCGATAGAGGTCGTTCAGATCGGAAGTCGCAAAGCGGCCGCCATCCAGCGGCACCAGCGGACGCAAGTCGGGCGGCAGCACCGGCAGCACTTCCAGGATCATCCAGTCCGGCTTGATGCCAGACTTCAGGAAACCCTCGAGAATCTTCAGACGCTTGGCCAGTTTCTTGTTCTTGGCCTCGGAACCGGTGACATCCAGTTCAGCGCGGAGAGACTCGACCTCACCTTCCAGATCCAGATTGCGCAGCAGTTCGCGCACGCCCTCTGCACCCATCAACGCCTGGAAGTCGTCGCCATGCTCCTCGACCATATCGAGGTATTGCTCTTCCGTCAGCAACTGGGCGCGCTGCAGGTTACCCACCATCCCAGGGTCGGTAACGACAAATGCTTCGAAATACAGGACACGCTCAATATCGCGCAGGGTCATGTCGAGCACCATCCCGAGACGAGATGGCAGCGACTTGAGGAACCAGATGTGCGCGACCGGCGAGGCCAGTTCGATATGCCCCATGCGGTCACGGCGAACCTTGGCCAGCGTTACTTCGACGCCGCACTTTTCACAGATCACACCACGGTGCTTGAGGCGCTTGTACTTGCCGCACAAGCACTCGTAATCCTTCACCGGACCGAAAATCTTGGCACAGAACAAGCCATCGCGCTCCGGCTTGAAAGTCCGGTAGTTGATGGTTTCCGGCTTCTTGACTTCGCCATAGGACCAGGAACGGATCTTTTCGGGCGAAGCGAGACCGATGGTAATCGCGTCAAATTCTTCTTCGGCAGTTACCTGCTTGAACAGATCGAGCAATGCTTTCATTGTTTAACTCCTAAGCCCTGAATCAGTAGCGTTCCAGATCGATATCGATCGCCAGCGAGCGGATTTCCTTGACCAACACATTGAACGACTCCGGCATCCCGGCATCGATCTTGTGCTCGCCCTTGACGATGTTTTCGTAGACCTTGGTCCGGCCGTTGACGTCGTCCGACTTGACGGTAAGCATTTCCTGCAGCACGTAGGAAGCACCATAAGCTTCCAGCGCCCACACTTCCATTTCCCCGAAACGCTGACCACCAAACTGGGCCTTGCCGCCCAGCGGCTGCTGAGTAACCAGCGAGTAGGGGCCGGTCGAACGGGCATGCATCTTGTCATCGACCAGGTGGTGCAGCTTCAGATAGTGCATGTAGCCAACCGTGACCTGGCGCTCGAACGCATCGCCGGTGCGACCATCGAACAGCGTCATCTGCCCAGACTCGGGCATCCCGGCCATGCGCAGCATGGTCTTGATCTCTTCGTCCTTGGCGCCATCGAAAACCGGGGTGGCAAACGGCACACCGGTAGTCAGGTTCCCAGCCATTTCCATGACCTCGACGTCGGTGAGCTCATCGAGATTTTCACTCTTGCCGCTGCAGTTGTAGATCTGATCGAGGAACTGGCGCACTTCGGTCACTGCTGCCTGACGACGCAACATGTCACCGATTTTGTAACCGAGGCCCTTGGCAGCCAGGCCAAGGTGGACTTCCAGAATCTGGCCAACGTTCATCCGCGACGGAACGCCGAGCGGGTTCAACACGATATCGACCGGACGACCGTCTTCCATGTACGGCATATCCTCAACCGGCAGGATGCGGGAAACCACACCCTTGTTACCGTGACGGCCGGCCATCTTGTCACCGGGCTGCAGGCGACGCTTGACCGCAACATAGACCTTGACCATCTTCTGAACGCCAGGCGGCAATTCGTCGCCCTGGGTCAACTTCTTGCGTTTGGCTTCAAACGCAACGTCGAACTCCTTGCGAGCCTGTTCCAGACCTTCGCGAGTCTGTTCAAGTTGCAGGGCCAGATCCTCGTCAGCAACCCGGATGTCGAACCAGTGGTGCGGATCCATGCTGTCCAGATAAGCCTGCTCGATGACAGCCCCCTTGGCCAGCTTCTTCGGGCCGCCATTGGCCTTCTTGCCGACGATCAAGCGCCCAACCCGTTCAAAGGCATCGCGCTCGACGATACGCATCTGGTCAGCGAGGTCAAGTTTGTAATGGCGCAGGTGCTCGTCGATGATCGACTGTGCGCGCTTGTCACGCTCGATCCCCTCGCGGGTGAACACCTGCACGTCAATGACGGTGCCGGCAATGCCTGACGGCACGCGCAGCGAGGTGTCCTTAACATCGGAGGCCTTCTCGCCGAAAATTGCGCGCAGCAGCTTCTCTTCCGGCGTCAGTTGAGTTTCGCCCTTGGGCGTTACCTTACCAACCAGAACATCACCTGCCTGGACTTCGGCGCCGATATAGACAATGCCGGAATCGTCGAGACGAGACAGCTGAACCTCGCCCAGCGAGGCGATATCACGCGTAATTTCCTCGGGACCGAGCTTGGTGTCGCGCGCAACCACGGTCAGCTCCTCAATGTGAATCGAGGTATACCGGTCTTCTGCAACCACGCGCTCGGAAATCAGGATCGAATCTTCGAAGTTGTAGCCGTTCCAGGGCATGAACGCGATCAGCATGTTCTGCCCCAGCGCCAGTTCGCCCTTGTCAGTCGAAGCCCCGTCAGCAACCACGTCGCCCCTGGCGATGATGTCACCGACCTTGACCATCGGCCGCTGGTTGATATTCGTATTCTGGTTCGAGCGGGTGTACTTGGTCAGGTTGTAGATATCCACCCCGACTTCGCCGGCAACCGCTTCCGCATCGTTAACCCGAACCACCACCCGACCAGCATCGACATAGTCAACCTTGCCGCCACGGAGGGCAACTACCGCAGTACCGGAGTCGACCGCAACGGTGCGCTCGATGCCGGTGCCGACCAGCGGCTTTTCCGGACGCAAACAGGGTACGGCCTGGCGCTGCATGTTGGCGCCCATCAGCGCACGGTTCGCATCGTCATGCTCAAGGAAGGGGATCAGGGAGGCGGCGACCGAGACGATCTGGCCCGGCGCAACGTCCATGTATTGAACGCGGGCCGGCTCGGAGAGAATGGTTTCGCCCTTTTCACGGCAGGTAACCAGTTCGTCGATCAGATGACCTTCGCCGTCAAGCGCTGCGTTGGCCTGAGCAACAACGTAATTGCCTTCTTCGATTGCCGACAGATATTCGATCTGGTCGGTGACCTTGCCATCGATCACGCGCCGGTAGGCGGTCTCGATGAAGCCATAGGAATTGACTCGGGCATAGAGTGCCAGCGAGTTGATCAGACCGATGTTCGGACCTTCCGGGGTTTCAATCGGACAAACGCGACCGTAGTGCGTCGGATGCACGTCGCGCACTTCGAAACCGGCACGTTCACGCGTCAGACCACCCGGACCCAGCGCAGAAACACGGCGCTTGTGGGTGATTTCGGACAGCGGGTTGGTCTGGTCCATGAACTGGGAGAGCTGGCTTGAACCGAAGAACTCCTTGATCGCTGCGCTGATCGGCTTGGCGTTGATCAGATCGTGCGGCATCAGGTTGTCGGATTCAGCCTGACTCAAGCGTTCCTTGACCGCACGTTCAACACGGACCAGACCGGCACGGAACTGATTCTCGGCCAGTTCGCCCACCGAACGGACACGACGGTTGCCAAGGTGATCGATATCGTCGATTTCACCGCGACCGTTGCGCAGTTCGACCAGAATCTTGATGACTTCGACGATGTCCAGCGGGCTGAGCGTGAGTTGTTCGCGGACCTCCAGGCTGGCACCTGCAGCCTTGACCTTGTCATGCAGCGACTTGGCGACGTCCTGAGTCAGGTTCTCAGCCAGCGCACGCGGCCCGTAGGGCAGGCCATTTACGATGTCATGGATGAGATCAAGTGACACCCCGGCAGCATCTGCCAGCTTGTTCAGGGCAGCTTCAGCCTTCGAGGCCAGAGAGCGAACCATGACCTTGTATTCAATCACGTCGGGACGAGCCAGACGGCGATTGAACTTCATCCGCCCGACGCCCGACAGATCGTAGCGTTCATCGGAATAGAACAGGCCGTTGAAGAGGATCTCGACCGCCTCTTCGGTCGGCGGCTCCCCAGGACGCATCATGCGATAGATTGCAATTCTTGCCGCCTGGCGCGATGCGGTTTCATCTGCCCGCAGGGTATTGGAGATAAACGCACCACGGTCCAGATCGTTGGTATACAGGGTCTCGACCGTTGCGATTTCGGCTTCGCGCAGTTTGGCCAGAAGCGTCTCGGTGATTTCGTCATTGGCATTGGCGACCACCTCGCCCGTTGCCTTGTCGATGATGTTCTTGGCAACGACACGGCCGAGAATGAACTCTTCCGGGACGGAGACCTGCTTCAGACCGGCTGCGCCGATATCGCGAATGTGCTTTGCAGTGATCCGCTTGTCCTTGGCCACAATCACCTTGCCGTCTGGCGCGACGAAGTCGAAGCGGGCAACCTCGCCCCGCAGACGTTCGGGCACCAGGGTGAACTCAACGCTTTCACGACCGAGCAGGAAAGTATCGAACTCGAAGAACTGGGCCAGGATTTCTTCCGAGCTCATGCCAATTGCCTTGAGCAGGGTGGTCACCGGCATTTTGCGACGGCGATCAACCCGGAAGAACAGGGTGTCTTTCGGATCAAACTCGAAATCAAGCCAAGAGCCACGGTAAGGAATTACGCGAGCAGAGAAGAGCAACTTCCCCGAGCTGTGAGTCTTGCCGCGATCGTGCTCGAAAAAGACACCGGGCGAACGATGCAACTGAGAAACGATGACCCGCTCGGTTCCGTTGATCACGAACGAGCCATTCTTGGTCATCAGGGGGATTTCCCCCATGTAAACTTCCTGCTCCTTGACCTCCTTCACGGTGTCGGGAGCATCGCGATCCATGATCACGAGACGAACCTTGGCCCGCAAGGAGGACGCGAAGGTCAGGCCGCGCTGCTGGCATTCAGTTACATCGAAAGCCGGTTCGCCGAGCATGTAACTGACAAACTCCAGCCTGGCGTTACCGGAATGGGAAACGATCGGGAAAATCGAGGTAAACGCTGCTTGCAACCCTTCATTCTTGCGCAATTCGGTGGGAATATCCGCCTGCAAAAATGCTTCGAAGGAATCGAGCTGGGTTGACAACAGGAAAGGAACGTCAAGCACGCTGTCGCGCTTGGCGAAACTTTTACGGATGCGTTTCTTCTCGGTGAAGGAGTAAGTCATGGTAACTCCGTGAGGATGAAATCAAACATTGGGCCCATCGAAACAGGCAAACGCAAACGAACTCCGCCTAATTGATTAGGAAGAGCGCCATTTGCGTTTGCCAGCGAAGAAGGGTGAAGTTTCGTACAGAATCTGTTTTACAAAGCACAAAAGGGCCGGAGACAAAGTCTCCAGCCCATCCTGTCGATCAGTATTACTTGATCTCGACCTTGGCGCCAGCGTCTTCCAGCTGCTTCTTCAGGGCTTCTGCGTCGGCCTTGGAAACACCTTCCTTCAGGGGCTTCGGAGCGCCGTCGACCAGATCCTTGGCTTCCTTCAGGCCCAGGCCGGTAACAGCACGAACGACCTTGATGACTTCGACCTTCTTGTCGCCGGCAGCAGCCAGGACAACGGTGAACTCGGTCTGCTCTTCAGCAGCGGCAGCACCACCAGCGGCCGGGCCGGCGACGGCGACGGCAGCAGCGGAAACGCCAAACTTTTCTTCGAACGCCTTGACCAGGTCGTTCAGTTCCATAACGGTCAGGGAGCCAACGGCTTCCAGGATGTCTTCTTTGCTAATTGCCATTTCAAAGTACTCCTAATTCAATTCGTATGCAGTAAGGATCAAGCTGCAGCAGCTTCTTCTTCGCGCTTCTTTGCCAGTGCATCCACGGCGCGGACGAAGCCGGCGACCGGAGCCTGCATGACGTAAAGCAGCTTGGAGAGCAACTCTTCGCGGCTCGGGACCGAGGCGAGCGCCTGGATACCAGCCTTATCAAGCGTTTTACCGGCGTAGGAACCGGCCTTCAGCACCAGCTTGTCGTTGGTTTTGGCGAAGTCATTGAGAACCTTCGCGGCTGCCACGGGATCGGCGGAGATGCTGTAAATCAGCGGACCGACCATCTGGTCAGCCAGGCCGGCAAACTCGGTGTCGGCCACCGCGCGACGCACGAGGGTGTTTTTCAGCACGCGCAGGTAAACGCCAGATTCGCGTGCCTTCTTGCGCAGCACGGTGAGGTCACCGACCTCAATGCCACGATACTCGGCAATCGCGATCGTCTGGGCATTCGCCACTTGTGCCGAAACCTCGGCGACGACAGCTTTTTTGTCGTTCAGATTGAGACCCACGGGTCTTTCCTCCTTTCAAGTCATAACACGGCGGTTTCCCGCCGCCCCTATACGGCGACCTGAACCAGAAGCTTGTCTCTTTTAGGAGACAGAAATCTTGTTCGGGGACACCGTCTGCGCAGGCTGTTTTTGACGATTAAGTCAGGTTGACCGTAGCCAACCCGACACCTGCGGTCTTTGACGATCCACACCTCAGCATGCAAACGCGTACCGAGGCATGACCCAAAGTTTATTAGCCGACCAGAGTCGCCTGGTCGACGCGCACGCCGGGACCCATCGTCGCAGCGACAGCAACCTTCTTCAGGTACTGGCCCTTCGACGAAGCCGGCTTGGCCTTGTTCAGCGCATCAATCAGTGCCTTCAGGTTGGACTCGAGGCTCTCAACGCTGAAAGAAGCACGACCGATGGTGGCGTGAATGATACCGGCCTTGTCGGTGCGGTACTGAACCTGACCGGCCTTGGCATTTTTGACGGCGGTAGCGACATCCATGGTCACGGTGCCAACCTTCGGGTTAGGCATCAGACCACGCGGACCGAGAACCTGGCCGAGCTGACCGACGACGCGCATCGCGTCGGGGGTTGCAATGACCACATCAAAGTTCAGATTACCAGCCTTGACCTCGGCAGCCAGATCGTCAAAACCGACGACTTCGGCACCGGCGGCCTTGGCAGCCTCAGCCTTGTCGCCCTGAGCGAACACGGCAACGCGCACGGACTTGCCGGTACCAGCCGGCAGCACGACGGAGCCACGAACGACCTGGTCGGATTTACGTGCATCAACGCCGAGATTGACAGCGACGTCGATCGACTCGTCGAACTTGGCGGTAGCAGTCTCTTTAGCCAGGGCCAGGGCTTCCTGGACCGGGTAAAGCTTTTGCGCTTCGATCTTGCCCTGCAGGGCCTTTTGCTTTTTCGTCAGCTTAGCCATGATTACAGACCCTCCACCGTGATACCCATCGAACGGGCGGAGCCGGCGATGGTGCGAACAGCTGCTTCCATGTCGGCAGCAGTCAGATCAGGCATTTTGGTCTTGGCGATTTCTTCAGCCTGGGCGCGGGTGATCTTGCCAACCTTGTCGGTATGCGGCTTGGCAGAACCGGACTTGATACCGGCGGCCTTCTTGATCAGGATGGTGGCCGGCGGCGTCTTCATCACGAAGGTGAAAGACTTGTCGGCGTAGGCGGTAATCACGACCGGAATCGGCAGACCCGGCTCAACGCCTTGAGTCTGGGCGTTGAAAGCCTTGCAGAATTCCATGATGTTCAGACCGCGCTGACCCAGCGCCGGACCAATCGGGGGCGACGGGTTGGCTTTGCCCGCCGGCACTTGCAGCTTGATATAGCCGATAATTTTCTTGGCCATGTTAACTCCAGTGTAGTGAGTGATAGCGCATTTTTATCCGACCGGAGAAAAATGCTCCTCTTGTCAGCCTCGGGGCGACCGACTTACCCATTAAGCGATCAGGACTTTTCGACCTGACCGAATTCAAGCTCAACCGGCGTAGCCCGACCAAAAATGGTCACTGACACACGCAAACGGTTCTTCTCGTAATTCACATCCTCGACCGAACCATGGAAATCCGTGAACGGACCTTCCTTGACCCGAACCACCTCGCCAATCTCGAACAGAATTTTGGGCCGGGGCTTTTCAACACCGTCCTGCATCTGCTGCATGATCTTGTCTACTTCGCGCTCGGAAATCGGCGTCGGCCGCGTTGCGGTACCACCGACAAAGCCGGTCACTTTGGGCGTGTTTTTGACCAGATGCCAAGAATCATCATCCATCTCCATTTCAACCAAGACATAGCCCGGGAAGAACTTTCGTTCCGAAATGGACTTCTGGCCACCCTTCATTTCAACGACTTCTTCAACCGGCACGAGGATGCGACCAAATTTGTCCTGCATACCCATGCGGGAAATGCGCTCCTGAATGGCGCGCATCACACTTTTTTCGAAGCCGGAATAGGCGTGAACCACATACCAACGCTTACTCATGATTTCTTCCAACCCAGAACAAGGTCATACAACACCCACTCCAGACTCTTGTCTGTGAGATACAGGAAGATCGCCATGACAACAACAAATGCGAATACCGCACCGGTAGTCTGCATGGTTTCTTTGCGGGAGGGCCAAACCACTTTTTTCGCTTCGACAACAGACTCGTTGGCAAAAACAAAAAAACGCTGACCCGCCTCGGTCTTCCACATCACCAAAGCAGCCAGCACAACACCCAGCAACACAACCAGCAGACGCAGAATGGCCGCCTGCTCGGCGAGCAGGTAGAAGCCAGCTACGCCGGCAGCCAGAAGAACCAGCGCCAGCGCAAACTTGATCTTGTCGGACATGACGTTTGCGATCTAAAAATGATTTGGCAGGGGCGGAGGGAATCGAACCCCCGACCTACGGTTTTGGAAACCGTTGCTCTACCAATTGAGCTACACCCCTGCGGCAGAGAGATCAGGATGTCCCGCAAGCAGGACATCCTTTGAGAAGCAAATTACTCGATGATCTTGGCGACGACGCCAGCACCAACGGTACGGCCGCCTTCGCGGATCGCGAAGCGCAGACCTTCTTCCATAGCGATCGGAGCGATCAGCTTGACGGTCATCTGGATGTTGTCACCCGGCATGACCATTTCAACGCCTTCCGGCAGCGAGATCGCGCCGGTCACGTCGGTCGTACGGAAGTAGAACTGCGGACGGTAGTTGTTGAAGAACGGGGTGTGACGACCACCTTCGTCCTTGGACAGAACATACACTTCGCCGGTGAAGTGGGTGTGCGGGGTGATGGAACCCGGCTTGCACAGCACTTGACCACGCTCGACGTCTTCACGCTTGGTACCACGCAGCAGCGCGCCGATGTTGTCGCCAGCCTGACCCTGATCGAGCAGCTTGCGGAACATTTCGACACCGGTACAGGTGGTCTTCTGGGTCGGACGAATACCAACGATTTCGATTTCTTCGCCAACCTTGACAATGCCGCGCTCGACACGACCGGTCACCACGGTACCGCGACCGGAGATCGAGAACACGTCTTCAACCGGCATCAGGAACGGCATGTCAACTGCACGCTCCGGGGTCGGAATGTAAGAGTCCAGAGCAGCAGCCAGACGGAAGATGGACGGCTCACCGATTTCGGACTGGTCGCCTTCCAGGGCCTTCAGTGCAGAACCGTGGATGATCGGGGTGTCGTCGCCCGGGAAGTCGTACTTGGACAACAGCTCGCGCAGTTCCATTTCGACCAGTTCCAGCAGCTCAGCATCGTCAACCATGTCGCACTTGTTCATGAACACCAGAACGTACGGCACACCAACCTGACGGGCCAGCAGGATGTGCTCGCGGGTCTGCGGCATCGGGCCGTCAGCAGCGGAACACACCAGGATTGCGCCGTCCATCTGGGCGGCACCGGTAATCATGTTCTTCACGTAGTCAGCGTGACCCGGGCAGTCAACGTGAGCGTAGTGACGGTTCTCAGTCTCGTACTCGACGTGAGCGGTGTTAATCGTAATACCGCGAGCCTTTTCTTCCGGAGCAGCGTCGATTTCGTCGTACTTCTTGGCAGCGCCGCCGAACTTGGCAGCCAGCACGGTGGTGATCGCAGCAGTCAGCGTGGTCTTGCCGTGGTCAACGTGACCAATCGTACCAACGTTGACGTGCGGTTTCGTACG
>ERZ1066115.93-NODE-93-length-32175-cov-15.656849_pt1 | contig 32175 bp, 31 predicted proteins | sample MGYA00382762_ERZ1066115 | MGnify/ENA primary metagenome ERZ1066115 (study PRJEB33369, sample SAMEA5778345) | biofilm metagenome | biome: Industrial cooling water; feature: Water cooling tower basin; material: Biofilm | place: United Arab Emirates | collected... | reverse complement strand
CCCCGGTCGCGCCCCCGGTTAGCGGCGTATCCGCCCGCGTCGAAGGCGACGCGGTGCGCATAGGCTTCGTCGCCGAAGCCTCGCTCGGCCGCCTGGTGCTTTACCGCGGTACCGTTCCCTTCAAGGACGCGCAAGCGCTCCTAAGCGCCACGATCGCCGCCGTGCTGCCCGCCGGCGCCTCCGAATACCTGGACTACCCGATCCCGGGCATCGACTACTATTACGCCCTCGTGCCCGAGCGGGAGCTCTTAGGCGGGCGCCTGGCCGTAGAGCCCGGACGGAACGCCACCGAACGTCCCGCGCTCATCCCGGCCGGCCTCTATCGCGTGGGCTTGCCGAGTTCGACGAGCTACGCGCGCTCAGCGCCGCTACCCTTCCTGGTGCTCACGAGGAGCGTGACCGACGCCGACCCGCTCATCCGGGAGGATCTGGCGCCTCGGCCTCGCCCGGTCTCGGCGGCTACGGAGAAGGCCGTCGGATCGCTGGTCGCCGCCGCCGGCCTGGCCCCGAGTTTTCCCAAGCCGGATATCACGATCTTCCCCGAGGACCTGAAGACCGGCCCAGGCTCGGATTTTAGCCTCTACACGATCAGCGCCGGAAGCCTGGCCCGCGGCAGCTACGAGCAGGCCGCCCGCGAGTTGAATCTGTATCTATCCCTGCCGCGCTCACCGGCCGCTACGGCGCGGGCGCGCTTCTACCGCGGCCAGGCCTTGGCCATGGCCGGCGCCTGGCGCGAGGCCTTCTTCGAGCTCCTACGCGCCGAGGACAGCCATTACCTGGCCGTGCAGCCCTGGTTGGATTACGTGCTCTTCCAGCTGTCGAGCGGGCTCTAAGGCCCGCTCCGGCCCCGATGGACGACTAGCTAGACGCCGGCGGGCACCTAGCTCGAGGCCGGCGATTTAGACTGGAGGCCGGCGGGCACCTAGCTCGACGCCGGCGATTTAAACTGGAGGCCGGCGGGCACCTAGCTCGACGCCGGCTCGGCGCGGTAGGCTATCGCGTGGCGATAGGGCCGAGCGGGCCCGAAGAGGCAAGCGGGGAACTCAGGGCGATTGGGCCCGTCGGGGTACAGCGAAGGCTCGACGCATAGGCCGGCGAAGGCCTGGGCCGAGCGCGGCGCCCCGACCTGCTCGGGGCGAAGGTCCCGTGGACGAGCGTCCCGAATGATCGCGCCCTGCAGGAATTTTCCCGTATACAATTGCGCGCCGGGCAAATCGCTATAGACCATGAGCCGTAGGCCCGACGAGGCCGAGCTTAGGGCGGCCAGCTGCCTAAGCCCGTCGCGGTCACGCCACGCCCCGGCGACGTTTTCGTCCAGCTCGTAATATCGGTCGATCCCGCCGAGCAGCCGCAAGGCCGGCTCGAGGCTGGTAGGCGTCCGGAAATCGTCCGGGCCGCCGGCCAAGGCGACGCGGCGGCCGGTGGGAACGAGCGCTTCGTCGAGCTCAAGATAGCTCGCCGACCTGAGCGCGAGCCGGTGGCCGGCGACCGTTTCGCCGCCGTCTAGGTTAAAGTAGGCGTGTCCGGTCAACGAAAGGGGCGTTTCGCGATCCGCGTCGGCCCGATAATCGATGCGCAGGAAGCCGTCCTCGTTCAGCGTATAGCGGACGACGAAGGCTACGCTCCCGGGATAGCCGCCCTCGCCGTCGGGACTCAGGTAGCTGAACTCCGCTCCGGCGGCCGCGCCGGAGCTCCAGGCGCGGCCCGCCCATAATCGCCAGGACAGTCCCATGGCCCCGCCGTGCAAGTGATTGGCGCCGTCGTTCGCGTCCAGGCCATAGCGCCGGCCGCCGAGCGAGAATGCCGCGGCGGCTATCCTATTGGCGTAGCGACCTACGGTCGCGCCGAAGAACGCCGCATTGGCGGCGTAGTCCCGCTCGTCGTGCGGGGCGACGAGCAGCTCGCGCATGGTCCCGTCGCCCGCCGGCGCCCGATAGGATAGCAAGGCGGCCCCGAGTTCGGAGAACTCGGCCGCGTAGCTCCCCGCCCGCGCGGAGAAGACCCTTCCGAGCCCCGCGCCGGGTCCGCCTAGGGGCCGTTCCCCTAGCTCAACCACGACCGCGCCTCCGCGCGCCGGGTACGACGCCGTAATTAGCCATGATGAGCCGCTCGAACCAGCGGTCGGGGACGGCCCGGCGGATCAGCGCGGCGAATCGCTGGGCCGCGTTGCCCACGGTATAGCGCGGCCGCAGGCGCCGGCTTAGGATCAACCCGTACACGAGCTTGGCGATCTCTATGGGATGGGCCCCGCCCCGCTCGTCGGCCTCGGCCTTGAGCAAGGCCGCCCGGGCGGCCTCCGCGTAGGGGCTCCCCTCGTCGGCGCCGAAGCGGGCGCGCGCCGCGGTAAAACCGGAGCGGAAATCCCCCGGTTCGATGATCGAAAGCTCTATGCCCTCGACCGACAGCTCCATGCGTAGCGCCTCGGCTAGGCCCTCCAGGGCGAATTTACTGGCCGAATAGAGGCCTTGGAACGGCAGTCCGATGCGGCCGGCGATGGAGCCCATGAGCGCGATGCGCGGCCTTTCGGAGCGGCGAAGGTAGGGCAAGGCGGCCTGCATGAGCTTGAGGGCGCCTATGACGTTCACCTCCAGTTGCCTGCGAGCCTGATCTAAGGGAGTCTCGAGCGCCGGGCCGGCTACGCCCAGGCCGGCGTTGCAGAGCAGGAAATCTATCCGGCCCTCTTTCTCCCCGACGAGCCGTACGGCCTCGGCCACGGAGCCGTCGTCCTCCAGGTCCATGCGTATCAAGCTGAAGAACTCGTCGGCCCTCCGCTCGACCCGATCAGGATCCCGGCTCGTCCCGTACACCGCGCAGCCCCGCTTGGCGAGGAAGGCGGCGCAGGCGTTCCCTATCCCGCTCGAGGCGCCGCTTATGAAGACGACGCGCCGCTCGGGGTTAGGCACGCGCGTCACCCGGCGCGGCGGCCTTGGGCAGCGCCGCGATGATGATGTCGGCGATCCGATCCGGCCTGAGCCGCTCGGTGTTGATGATGAGGTCGGCGAAGTCGTAGCGGTCGTTATCGATGCCGTAGAGCGACAGATAGCGCTCGCGGTCCGCGCGGTCGCGGCTCTTGGTGAACTCCAGCACCGCCTCGGCCTCGCCGCCCTCGCGGTTCCGTATGCGCTCGGCGCGGACCTCGCCCGACGCGTAGAGATAGACCTTGAGCTCGGCCTCGCGGATCAGCCAGATGGCCAGGCGGGAGCCGATGACGCAATCGGCCTCGTGGGCCATGGCGACCTGCCGCTCGTCCACCTGCCGGTCGTACGACGCGTCGGTGCGCGCCAGCTCCAGCAGGCGCGGGAACTCCATGCCGAGCTCGTCGGCCATGGTATGGAAGGTGTAGTTGACGAGCCGCCGCGCTAGGCGGTCGGCGACGAGCTTGGATACGGTAGAATTCCCGCAGCCGCTCTTGCCTGAGATGGCGATGATCTTACTGGCGCCGGGGTCGGACATCGGGCTCTCCTATTCGACGTTGCGGGCCTGTTCCCGCAGGTTCTCGATGGCGTCCTTCATGCGGATCACCGCGTGGGTAACCTCGACCATAGCGCTCTTCGAGCCTATGGTGTTCGCCTCGCGGTTCAGCTCCTGGCAGATGAAGTCGAGCTTCTTGCCGCATTGCTCCTCGTCCATCGCCGCCTTGAACGCGGCGATATGGGAACGCAGGCGCACGAGCTCCTCGTTGATGGTGTGCTTGGCCAGGTAGGCCGCCAGCTCTTGCAGGACGCGCGACTCGTCGGCCAGGTCGCCGAGCACCTCTTGGAAGCGGCGGCGCAGCTCGGCCAGGAGCGCCGCCTCCAGGCCCTGGGCCCGTTCGCCGATCTCGGCTACGGCGGCCTCGACGGCCGAAAGCTGCGACTCCAAGTCGGCGCGTATCGCCGCGCCCTCGCGCCTGCGCTCGGCGTCGAAGGCGTCCAGGCAGGCGTTCAGGGCCGGCTCGATGAGCGCCCAGAGGCGGCCCTCGTCCTGGCCGCGATGGAAGCCCACGATGCCCTCGAAGGCCAGGAGCTGCTGAAGCTTGAGCGGCTCGTCGATGGCGCAGGCCTTGGCTAGGCCGCGGAGGGCGTCGGCCAGGGCGACCGCGGCCGCCGTATCGACCCGCAGCTCGACGGGCAGGTCGCCGCCCCCGGCCTTCAGGCTGAATTCCAGCTTGCCGCGCCGTACGCGGGATTCGATGCGCTCGCGGACGAGCCGCTCGTAGGCGGCCATGGAGCTCGGCAGGGAGACGCTCAGCTCCAGGTATCGGTTATTCAGGGCCTTCAGCGTCAGCTGGGCTTGGAGCTCTTGGGCTTCTATCCGAGCGAAGCCGTAGCCGGTCATGCTCTTAACCATGTCTATCCTTTCATGCGCGCGTACAGCTCGGCGCCGAGGCGCCAATTGTCGCCGGCGCCCATGGTGAGGAAGAGATCGCCGGGCCGAAGCTCCGCCGCCGCCGCCTCGACCGCCTCCAGCGGCTCCTCCGCGTAGCGCGCGTCGACGCCCCGCGCTCGGATGGCGTCGCACAGCGCCCGGCCGTCGACGCCGGGCATGGGGGCCTCGCGCGCGGACGCATAGATCTTGTTGCAATACAGTATCGACGCGTCGCCGAAGGCCTCGGCGAACTCGTCGAACAGGGCCGCGGTACGGCTATAGGTATGCGACATAAAATCGACCACGAGCCGCCGATCCGGATAGAATTCGCGCAGGCCGGCGAGCGTGGCCTTGACGGCGGCGGGGTGATGGGCGTAGTCGTCCATGAACAGGATCCCGCGCGCCTCGCCCAGGATCTCCGAACGCCGCTTGGTGCCGGCGAAGGATTCCAGGGCCGCCCGGGCGGCGTCCAGGCGCGGCTTCCCGCCTTGGAGCCCGGCCTCGTCGGCCAGCGCGAAACAGAGGGCCAGCGCCGCCGCCGCGTTCAAGGCCAGATGCCTGCCGGGTACGCGCAGCGCGAAAGGCTCGTCGGACAGGCCCAAAACGAAGCGCGCCCGCTCATCCCTGGCCTCGTAGGAACGTATGGCGTAGGGGCCGCTCGCCTTAAAGCCATAGGGCAGCGGCCGTAGGTCCGGCCTTCGGGCCAGCGCCTCGCCGGCCGCCTCGGCCGCCCCCGGGTCGTCGGCGCAGTAGATGAGGAGCCCGCCCGTAGGCAGGCGGCCGATATAGTCGACGAAGGCCGACAGGATGGAGGCGTAGTCGGGATAATAATCCTGATGGTCGCTCTCCACGCTCGTCAGCACGATGCGCCGCGGGGAGAAGTGCATGAAATGCCGGCGATACTCGCAGGTCTCCGCGATGAAGAAGCGGTCGCCGCCGCGCCAGGTACAACGCCCGCCGAAGGAGCTGACCGCGCTCCCGGCAAGGGCCGTGGCCGGCAGTCCCAGCTCCTTGGCGACGGCGCCGGCCATCGCCGTGGTCGTGGTCTTGCCGTGCACGCCCGCGATGCCCGAGGAGTCCAGGCGCGCCGAGTAGGCGCCGAGGGCCTCCGGATAGTTCAGGAGCGGTATGCCGCGAGCGGCCGCCGCGAGCAGCTCGGGATGGGCATCGGGGCGATACGCGGCCGAGTGGACCACCAGATCGAGCCCGGGGCCGACGTTCGCCGCGTCGAAGGGCGAGGCGACGATGCCCAGGCTTTCCAAGATGGCGTCGGTATAGAAACGTTCGCCGACGTCGGAGCCGCTAACGCGGGCGCCCGCCGCGACGAAGAGCTCGGCGAGCGCGCACATACCCGTGCCCTTGACGCCGACGAAATGAGTGCGGAGCCCTCGTAATTCGGGCAAAACGCTGGGGATAGCCATGGTATCAGTGTACACCGGGGGGCGCGGGCGATGCAATCAAGCCGGGTTTAGTGCCCGAGCTCGAGAGTCATGCTTAGGCGCCGCGGCGTTTCGGGCTCCAGGCTGAGCTTCCAATAGATGAGCGCGCAGCGGCCCTGATCGAAGGCCCTTCCGTCCGCGGCGACGTAGCGGATGTCGGCGCTGCGATAGGAACCGGGCTCGGAGAGCGTAAGCCTTAGCCCCTTGAGCGAGCTCAGGTCGCCGAAATCCAAGGAAACGAGTTCGCTACCGCCCGGGCCGGCGCGCCCCGCCCTCGCCTCCGGCTCGCGGCGCGCCTCCGCCTCGGCTTGATCGCGTACCGCGTTCGAGAACAGTTTAGCCGGCGCTTGCTCATCGTCGAAGCGGGAGAGGTTGAGCTCCGTCGCCAGATAAAGCTCCACCGGCGCCTCCGAGCGGTTCACGAGGGTATACTTCAGCTCGAAACCGCGCTTAGAAAAGATGAAGGTCTTTTCGAGCGCCAGGAGACGGCTCGAGCCCCCGTGCTCGTAGAGACCCTCCCTCGCCAGGCTGGCCGACAGGTGATTGGCCTTGGCCGCCGATTCGTCGAAGACGGCCCGCGAAAAAATGCCGGCGTCCCCGACCCACGGCTCGAGGGCGGCGTCTACGCCCGGTTCATGCGCGTAGACGCGGTCGACGAACATCGAACGGTGGGCGCGATCCGGCGAGCGCTCGCCGTTAAAGAGATCGCAGACGTTTACCCGCGGCTTAAGCGCGTCCAGGAAGCCGATCGAGGCGCCGAGGGGCTGTATGCAGGCGTTATAATCGCTGCCCAGGTATATAAGCTCTTTGATGCCGTCGAAGTCGGTGTCGCTACGGATGATGCCCGGCTTAAAATTGCCTTTAACCCGGGTGGTCTGCTCGGCGTCCAGGAGGCCGCGATACGCCGCCTGGCGTATCGCGGGCGAGGCGATACCGCCCGCGGGCGAGAGCCAATACGCGTCGGCCGATTGGCCGCGCCACAGATCCTCGGCGGCGCTCTTCTTACGGGATCGGTCGCCCCTGAGCTGTCCGATGATCAGGTGCACGTAGTACATCTTGGCGTGCAAGGCCGAGCTGGCGGCGCTCGCGATCACGGCGCTCCGAAGGCTCGGCCCCTGGGCCGGCTCGCCCCCCCCGTCGGAGGTCGGCGCGCACGCGGCGGCGTATCCGGGCGAGGATGAGCCGGAAAAATACGCCCGCGCCTGGGCCTTATGCGTCTTCAGGTAACGAGAAGGCGAAACGGTCTCGAGCTCCAGCGAGAGGCTCCTAATGCGGGCGAATGAACGTTCTAAGAACAGGTCGGGCGTCTCCATGCCGGAGGCTTCCCATTGAGGCGCGATCGATTCGCCCGCCATCATGACGGCGGCGAGGCCGACCCGACCCACGAGCGCCTCGGCGGCGTCCGCGAGTCCAGTCGGCGCGTCGAACGACGACGCGCAATCATAGCTCGGTATGATGGTGATGCAGCGCCCTTGGTCCTCGGTTAACATAGGCTCGTAGCGATCAGAGGCGCCGAGGGAACGCCGGAACTGATCCACCGTCAAGAACGCGTAGTCCATGCCGCAGGTATGGAGCGACGACGCCAACCAAGGCTCCCAGGCGTATTCGCTCAGCCAGCAGCCGCGCGGCCGCTTGCCGAAATGCTTCCGCAGATAGGTCGTGAGGATCTCTATCTGACCGAGGCGATCGCTACCGGGAAGAAGCGGTAAGATAGGCGCGTAGAACCCGCCGCCTAGGAGCTCGAGCTGACGGCGAGCGGATAGCTCCTCGAGGAGCATCAGATACTCGGGATGCCTCGTCTCAAGCCGCTTTAACAGGCTACCTGAATAGTAGGCGACGGCCTGAATGTCGGGGAAGCGGTTCAAGACCGATAGGAAGGGGCGGTAGCAGGTTTGATAGAGACGCTCAAACTCGCCATCGGCGCTTCCGTCGGGGAGATGGTTATATATGCCGAGTACTATAGACGTTTTGAGCATTCGATGGCGATCCTTCGCGCGTATCCTTGGAGTATAGTCCGAATTAGCTTCTGACGAAAGGGGAAACCGGGAAAAAGGCGCGTTCCGTATGCGGCATAAGGCTACCTACGCCAAAGACCGTACGTAGAGGGCGATATCGACGCCGGAGAAGGCCAAGGCGATGAGCCCCGCGCTGATGAAGCGCAGCGGCGCCCCGCGCAGGGCCTCGGGCGGATTCTCCAGTTCGATACGCGCCGCGATATCCTCGAGTAGCGCGGTGGCCGCGAGGAAGCCCAAGGCGGCGGCTGCTGCTGCGGCCATGACGGTCGTCGGCCTGGCGCTCAGCTGCGACGCGGCCACGGCGCAGGCGTAGATGACGACGGCGGCCGGCGCCTCGTGGCGCAGGCCGTCTTCGTCGATCGGCGCCTTGCCCAGGCGCGAGCGGAGCAGCGAGATTAAGCTATAGACGCCGATCGCGGCCAGCGCATAGGCGAAGGGGGCGAGCGCTTCGAGCCCGAGCGGCGTCAGGGCGTATCGCAAGGTCGCATGATGGAAAAGCGCGACCAAGGGCGAGGCGAAGAGCAAGAGCAGCGCTTTCTTGGGCTCGAGCAGACGGCGCGCGTTCGCCTTGCCGAAGATCAAGCCCCAATCGCTTACGATGTTGCCGGCGAAGGCGAAATAGAAGGCGAAGGATAGCCCGGTCATGCCGTCTCCTTGTTCATTCGCTTCGCGACGCCGGCCCAGGCGGCGAAGCCGACGCCGACGAGCAGGAAGGCGGCGGAGGGCGTGGCCATGAACGGCAGCGCGGCATGCGGCGCCGGGCCTTCCGCCGCGGCGCGGAAGGTCCCTTCGGCGAGGAATTCGCGCACGGCGCCCACGACGACCATGGCGAGCGAAAGGATCGCGGCCCTTAAGGCGGCGTCCCAGCGCCGAGCCTGGCCTCGGGCCGCCTCGGGCCGCCAGGCCGCCTCGAGGACCGGTACGGTGAAGGGGATAAGGACGGCGCGGCCGTAGAGCAGCTCGAAGCGCAGGGGCGCCAGGAGGCGGAAGGTCGAGAGCGCGAAGGCTACGCCGAGCGAGGCGGCCAGGAGGCCGAACGCGAACGAGCGCCGGCCGCCCAGGTCCTTAGGCAGGAGCGCGGAGCTCGCCGCGGCGAAGGCGAAGCCCGCCGCGAAGCAGCCGGCGAGCGCGACCGAATCGATCAGGTCCGTGGCGCCGGCGAAGGCCGGCATGAGGCCGGCTAAGGCCGCCGCATACAGGCGCTTTCGCCCGGGGTCGACGTTCGAAGGGTCGGCGTTCATCGGGTCTCTCCTTGGGCCGCTTGGGCCTCGCGCAGGCTTTCGCCCAGGGCCCGATAGGCGCTTTCCGCCGCGCGATCCAAAGGCGAATAGCTGAGGGCGGCGGTCCGGCCGGGACCGTTCATAGCCGCGACCAGCCGTCGGCCGAAGGTCGCCTGGGAGCCCGGATCGAGGAGCGTCGCGCCCTCCACGCTCCCGTCACGACGCAGGGTAGCCGAGATGATCACGCGGCGGCCGAAGAAGGGCATGGCGACGAGGTAGCGCGAGCGAGCGCCCTCGGCCGCGCGGCCGATGACGGCGCCCTCGCGTATCGGCTCCCATGCGGCGTCGGGCGCGGTCAGCCGGGCGGAGAACGACCGGCCCGCCAAGCCCGCGGAGTAGCGCGAGAAGAGAGCGCAGGATACGGCGAGCGCGGCGAAGACCCCCAACGCTATAGCCAAGTTCCAGTCCCGCTTGCCTTCGCTCATGCGCTCCCCCTCGGCTTAAAGAACCGCGCCAGCTCGGGAAGCCGCCGTTCAAGGCTCGGGCACAGGACGTTCGCGATCAAGATGGCGTAGACCGCGCCGTCGGCGAAGGCCCCGAGGCGCCTGAATACGTAGAAAAGCACCCCGATGATCAAGCCGTACGCGGCCTGCGCGCCGCGCCTTACGGGGGAGCAGACGGGATCGGTCGCCATAAAGAAGGAGGCCAAGACCACGCCGCCGCCCGACAGTGCGAAAAGGACGTCGCCCTGCATGAAGCCCTCGGACGAGAGCCCCAGGCCGAAGGCCCTGGCCAGGAGGACGAAGGGGACGAGCGCGAACAAGGGGATGCGCCACTTGATGGAGCGCAGGGATAGAAGCAAGACGCTGCCCGCCAGGACGGCGATCAAGGCTCCGTCGCCGAGCGCCCCCGGCTTAAGGCCTAGCATGAGGTCGGCATAGCCCTCGGGCAGGCGCGCCCCTAAGGGCAGGAACAAGACGTCGTTCAGGAATCCTGTCACGGCGCCGTCCGCCGCCGACAAGGGATAGCCGAGTTGCCGTAATGCCTCCATGGCGCCGACCGGACCGAACGCGTCCAGGTCCCGAATCATGCCGATGGGGCTCACCCCGGAGAGGCCGTCGACGCCGCTCAAGGCCCGCGGCATGAGATAGCTGCGCATGGCCTCGGGCCAGTTGGCGAAGGCGAAGGCGGCCCCGGCCAAGGCCGGATTCATCCAATTCTTGCCGTATCCGCCGAAGAGGCCGCGCGCGACGACGATGGCGAAGGCCGAAGCGGCGACCGGCATATACCAGGCCGCGCCCGGCGGCATGACCGTCGCGACGAGGAGGCCGGTCACGAGCGAGCTACCGTCTAGGACGCTGAGCTTCCTAGACGCGGCGTCGAGCGCCGCTTGGCAGAGCAGGGCCGAAGCCGCGGCCCAGGCCCAAACCGACGCGGCCGCGACGCCGTATAGGGCCACGGACCACAGGAGCACGGGCGTCAGGCTGAGCGCGCAGATATAGTTCATCTTGGCGCTGCTGCGCCAGTCGAAGATATGCGGATACGGCCGAGCGGCGGCCCTTAAGCTATCATGCACCGGCAGCCCCCTTGGCCTCGTCGAATGCCGTCACGAGCGGCAATCTAGACCAGCAGCTCCACGAACAGGCGGCGCATGAGCTACAGCGCCCGAGGCCCCGCTCCAGAGCCTCGTCCCGCCGCCCCGCGGCGATGAGCTTGTACAGCATATAGGGCTCCAGTCCCTCGGGGCAGGCGTCGACGCAGGCGCCGCAGCGGACGCAGGGCCGCGAGGGCGCTCGGTGCGCCTCCTCGGGGGAGAGCGCTATGACCGAACGCGTGCGTTTATCGACGGCTTCGTCCAAGTCGGCCGCGGCCCAGCCGCACAGCGGATCGTTTATTACGATAGCGGCAGCCTGGCCCTTAAAGCCGCCGCACTCCTCGATGAGGTCGCCGATGGGGCTGCCTATGCGGGCCTTGAGCACCCTGGCTTCGTTGATCGCCCCGCCGCCCACGTAGACGTACTGCTCCATATGAGCCTTGTTGAGCACCACGGCGTCATGCACGGCCAGCAGTACGCTCGGCTCCAGCATTACCCATTCGGCGGGCAGATAATCCGCCCCCTCGGCCTCGGCGAGCTGCCTGGCCGCGATGGACGGCATATCGGCGGGGTAGCGCCTGGGCGCCGCCCTGAACTCGATAGCTAGCTCGGCCTCCGCGGCGGCCGCCGTTAAGGCTTCTACGATATCTTTGCGAAGGCCGCGCTCGACGAGGCAATATATCGCGCGCGGCTTAAGGACCTTGGCGACGATATCGCATGCGTCTATGAGGGCGGGGCGCCGCTCAAGGAGGAGCGCCTCCTCGACCCGCCGATACGGATCCATCTCCAACGCGTTGATGACGAGCCTCGGATGCCCGCCCTCCAAGCGTCCGTGCAGCAGCTCGTAGACGGGTTTGCCGCTCGACGCCTGCACGACGCCCTTGTCCTGTATGATATGGAGTATGTCGCCCGTATTGAGCGACTTCCATATATATCGTTCTTGCCGCTTTCCCGATATGTTGAATGCGCCGGCCAGGGAGATGAGGACTTCGGAGCTAGGGCGGCCGTCGCGGCCCGGTTTACGCTCTATCCGCCGTACGAAACCGGGTATCGGACTATGCATATTAGCCGAGCCCTTGCCATCGGCCCGGGCGATGAGCTGCCCTTCGCGGAGCTCCTGCCCCTCCGATACCAGCACGCCCGGGTCCCGCCCCTCGAAGGAGGACGGGACGGGGACGCGCGCCTGTATGGGTAGATACGCGTTCTCTATGCCTTGATGCGTAAAGGGCGCGCGCCGCGGCAATTCGACGCCGCCGCGCGAGAGCCCCCTCATGTTCTTCATCGTGATCGTAGCCTTCCGTGGATAAACAGGCTTATTGCCGGGGCCAGCGCCGCTAAGAGGGCCAGTAAGGATATCCCCCGATACGGGCCGGCCGGAACGAGGGCTTCCGTGGCGCGTATAGTCGGAATGTACCCTGAATCCAGGGCCTTATGCAACGCATTCGCCGCGAACGAGGCGCGTACGATCTCCTTGGGATCGGCGGTCCCCAGGTCGCGGGGCGTTAGGAGGCCCTCGGGATCGAAGCGCCCCCAGGCCGCGTCGCCGAGCCTACCCCAGGTCAAGGCCGCTTGATAAGCCGCATGGGCTTCGAGCGGATCCATCCCGTCCAGGCTCGGATCCAGCCGTGTCATCTCGACCGCAAGTCCCCGTAGCGTCGCCCCCGGATCCGCCGCCGGCCGGTCCGCCCGCGTCCCCCATCCCGCCACGAGCGACGAAGCGCCGACGAGGGCGACGGCGAGCGCCAGGAGCGGGGCGCCGCGGGCGTAGCTTCGGGCGGGGGACGGCCGCGAGATTGGTATGAAGGCCGGCGGACCGTGCAGGCGGGACGCGTTGCACCACGCAAGGAGGCGCTCCCGCCTGAGCGCGACGGCCGCGATCCACAAGGCCGCCGCGCCCGCGGGAACGAGCGCGAACGGCTCGCTCGCCGCGGCGAGCGACGCGACGGGGCCGTAGATCAAGACGGCGTATACCAGCTCATCCCGCCGCGGCCGCCGTAGCGCCAGGATCAGGCCGAGCTCCCCCGCTAAGGCCGCCGTCGCTACGGCCGCCAGCCCGCCGCCCAAGCCGGGGGCCGCGATGAACGGTAACCACGACATCCCGACGACGGCGCGGAACGCGCGGTCGCCCGCGGCCAGGCGAAAGAGGTACCAGAGGCTGAGCGCGAGCGCCGCCCCTAGGCCGACGATATTTCCCGTCGGGGCGCCCTCGGCGCCTACGGGAGCGGGCCGCCCGCGGCTTAGGGCGAGCGCCGCGATACCGGCGCGCGACAGCTCATCCAGGGCGTCGAAGAGGGCCTGGTCCCCTCCCGCATGGTACATGATCGCCCAGGCTTGGCCGTCGACCCGTAGGCGGAACGCCCGGGCTAAACCGTCGATGAGCGGCGTGCGGCGCGGATCGCCGCTTCGGATACGGGAGAGGGCTTCGTTGGCGTTCATGGTTATAACGCGGGAGAAATCGGATGCCGGGAGGGTAAAGTTCCACTCGTTGACGAGCTCGCGTCGGCCTTCTAGGATCCGCGCGGCCTGCGCCGCCTGCGCCTCGGCGAGGGCGAAGGCGTTCAGGCCGCCGTCCGCCGCGGCCGCGTAGGGCGCGCATGAAGCCAAGCTGAGGACGAGGGCTATGATCGCGGCGCACGCGACGCGAGCGGGACCCGCGGCGGTCGCGGAGCGTCGGCATCTTTTCCCAGGCGGTCGCGCGTCAGGATGCATCGCGCGCGGGCTACAAGGTGTGTACGGCTAAAGCTATGAGGAAACCCATGATGCTGCCTACCAGCACCTGGGGGACGGTGTGGCCGTGGACCTCTTTAACCGGCTTAAATTTGAACTTAAGCCGCCTGGCGCAGCGTTGGCCGAGCTCGTTCAGGCTCCTGGCTTGCAGGCCGGCCGAGCGCCGGACGCCCATGGCGTCCCGTATCACGATGAGCGCCACGAACAAGGACAGGACGAAAAGCTCGGAACCGGTCCCGCGCGTGAACCCGATCGAGGTACACATGGCGATGACGAGCGCGCTATGGCTCGAGGGCATGCCGCCGGTCTTCCACAGCATCGTGGCCAAGACCTCGCTGAACGACTGCGGCTTCCCGCGGAACGCGGAGAGCAGGGCCTTGGCGAACTGGGCGACGAGGAGGCTCATGATCGCGGAGAGGAAGACCGGGCTCCGGAACAACGGGCTAAGGCCTGGCGGCGGGGCGAATTCCATTGCCTGAATTTCCGGCAAAGGGCGCCCGCTTGTCAAGCGGTCGGACGCCGCTCGCGATTCGACGCCGTTCGGCTTGACCGCCGGCTCGCCCCTCCCTAGGATAGGGTCGTGGCGTTTATAAAGCGACGCTTCTCGGTCGGTCCCGACGACGAAGGCAAGCGTCTCGACAATATCATACGGACTATCCTCCCCCGCATGGCCCTCCCGGCCGTCTACAAGCTTATCCGCTCGGGCGACGCGCGCCTGAACGGCTCGAAGGCCGGGCCGGAGACGCGCGTGCGCTGCGGCGACGAGCTACTCATGCGCATAAGCGACGCCGAGCCCCTACGCGGATCGGCGGTCGACAAGGCGGCCGGCGACGTTTCAGTCGACGCGGTCGGCAAGGCGGCCGGCGACGTTTCAGGCGACGCGGTCGGCAAGGCGGCCGGCGACGTTTCAGGCGACGCCGCCGGCGATATCTCAAGCGGCGTCGGCGATTCGACCGAAGAGGCGAAACGCGACCGGCTCGCCGCGGCGTTCAGGCCCTTGATCCTGTATGAAGACCGGGATCTGGCGCTGGTCAACAAGCCCCGCGGCATGCTGAGCCACGGCCCCGGCGGGCTCGACGAGCTGGCGGCGGCCTACTACGCGGACGCCGTCCGCGGCTCCCTGGCCTTCAGCCCCGCCCCGCTCCACCGCCTGGACCGCAATACGAGCGGGATCGTCGCCGTTTCGGCCGGCCTCGAGGGCGCGCGACGTTTTAGCTGCGGCCTTAGGGAGGGTTTGGTCGTAAAGACCTACCTGGCCCTGCTTCTAGGCGACGCGCCCGATCGCGATCTTTGGGAAGATACGCTCGTGCGCGACGGGCATTCACGCACGAGCGGGCTCGCCTCGGGGGACGAATCGGAAGGCGGATCGGGGCGCTACGCTAAGAGCGAGCTCCGAACCCTGGCCCGGGCCGGGCTCGGAGGGGGCCGGACGCTGAGCCTGGCGCGAATCGCCATCTATACCGGACGGACCCATCAGATCCGCGCGCAGGCCCGGGCGCGCGGCTTTCCGCTCTACGGCGACCTAAAGTACGGCGGCGGGACGGCTCCCGGCGGCTACGTCCTACACGCCTGGCGGATGGCTATAGACCCAAGCCTCGGGCTAGGCGCGCCGCCGATCGTCGTAGCCCCCCTCCCCGCCGCCGCGGAGGCCCTCGTTTTACGGTACTTCGGCGCCGATTGGGCTAAGGAGGCCGAAGCGGCGGACTATCGTCCCTTTTAGTCTTGATTAGCCGCCGGTTCATCGGTACCCTTAATGATGCAATAGGAGGTTCCCGATGGCAGAACGGAACATTACGCCGATACGCGGGCCGATCAAGGCCGCGACGATCGTGGTCATAGTCGCGATCGTGGCGTCGGCCGTGCTTCTATCCACCAGTTTCTTCATGGTGGATCAGACCGAGCAGGCCGTGGTGCTCACTTTCGGCAAGTACACCAAGACGGCCGAGGCCGGCTTGCATTTCAAGCTCCCCTTCGGCATTCAGAAGAACTACAACGTGCCGACGCAGGTCATTCAGTCCGAGCAGTTCGGGTTCAGGACGCTTCAGGCGGGGCGCCAAACGGTATATGACGATAGGAGCTACCCGGAGGAGTCCGTCATGCTCACCGGCGACCTCAATATCGTCGACGTCGAATGGATCATCCAATACCGCATCAACGACCCCGTAGCCTGGCTCTTCAACGCCGACGACCGGGATAAAACCATACGCGACATTAGCCAATCCGCTATCAACCTCCTCGTCGGGGATCGGGCCATCCTGGACGTCCTGGGCCCCGCGCGAACCTCTATCGAGGAGGAAGCGCGGATTTTTATGAACGAGACGCTCAGCGGCTACGGCCTGGGCATACAGATCATAGGCGTCCGGCTACAGAATATCGTGCCGCCCCAGGGCGTACAGGCCGCCTTCGAGGACGTGAACAAGGCTCAGCAAGACATGAACCGGCTGATCAACGAAGGTAAGGAAGCCTACAACCGCGAGATCCCCAAGGCCCGCGGCGAGGCCGACCGTATCATCCAGGTAGCGCGGGGCTACGGCGCCGAGCGCGTCAACGTCGCCAACGGCGACGTAGCCCGCTTCAAGGCCGTCTATGAGGAGTACCGCAAGGCTCCCGACGTAACCCGCGACCGCCTGTATTACGAGGTTATGGAGGAAGTGTTCAAGGACGCGGAAGGCGTCACCCTCATCGATAAAGAACTGGGCAACTTCATACCGCTGATGAATTTGGGCGGCCAGGCCGGAGGTACCCGATGAAAAAACTAATAGCAGGGCTCGTCATCCTCGTCGTGCTCGTCGTCACCCTCCTGCTCATGGGGCCGTTCTACGTCCTAGACGAGGGGCAACAGGCCTTGGTACTCCGCTTCGGCGAGGTTCAGAAAATCGAAACCGAGGCCGGCTTGAAGTTCAAATCCCCGTTCTTGGATAACGTGGTCGTATACTCGAAGAAGGTTCTCCCCTGGGACGGCGAGGCGCAGCGCATCCCCACCAAGGAGCAGCAGTTCATTTGGGTAGACGTGACCGCCCGTTGGCGCATCATCGACCCCAAGGTCTTCTATAGTTCGCTCACTACTATGGATCGCGCCTTCGGCAAACTCGACGACGTGATCGACGGCGCCGTGCGAACCGTGGTAACCTCGAACTACCTCCGCGAGGCCGTACGTAACACCAACGGCATCCTCCAGGTTGACGCCGCGGAGGCATTCGATACCGGGGACGCCGAGGGCGCCGAGGCCCTGCAGGAGCTGGCCTTGGCCGAGGTGAGCTACGAGCGCATCGACAAGGGCCGCCGCGTCCTGGCCCAGGAGATGCTCGAGATAGCGCGCCAGCTGGCCCCCGAATACGGCATCGAGATCATCGACATCATACCGCGGCAGATCCGCTACTCGGACGAGCTTACCGAGAGCGTCTACAAGCGCATGATCGCCGAGCGCAGCCAGATAGCCCAGGCCTTCCGCTCCTTCGGCGAAGGCAAGAAGGCCGAGTGGCTGGGTAAGCTGGAGAACGAGCAGCGCTCGATCCTCTCCAAGGCGTACGAGACCGCCGAAGGCATCAAGGGCTCCGCCGACGCGCAGGCCACCAGGATCTACGCCGAGGCCTACGGCCGCGACCGGGCCTTCTTCGACTTCTGGCGGGCCCTGGAGTCGTATAAGCAGACCCTGCCTAAGTTCGATAAGACCCTGAGCACCGACATGGACTATTTCAAGTTCATGTACAGCGCCCGGGGCCGCTAGGCCGGGCGGCGGGTACCGTTCCATGGCCGATATCGCCAACCCCTTCGAAGGGGCCGAGGGGTATAACTGCTTCGGCTGCTCGCCGGACAATCCCATCGGGCTTCGCCTTCGCTTCCGCGACGAAGGCGAAGCGGTATCGGCCGCTTGGGAGCCCCGCGCCGAGTTCGCCGGTTTCCACGGCGTGCTGCACGGGGGCATCCAAGCGACCTTGCACGACGAAATAGCCAGCTGGTATGTGTTCGCCAAGCTCGGGACCGCCGGCTTCACCGCCGACCTGACCGTGCGCTACCTTTCGCCGGTCTACATCAGCAAGGGCGCCGTACGCCTAGTCACGACCCTGCTCTCCAACGACGGGCGGCGCGCGGTCATGCGCACCACGCTCTACGACGGCGGCGGAACGGCCTGCAGCGAATCCGACGTAAGCTACGCCATCGTACCCGAGCATATCGCGCGCCGTAAGTTCTATTATCCGGGAAAAGAAGCCTTCGTGGGCGGCGAACCCGCGGCGACTGAACCGTCGAACGCGCAAGCCAAGGGCAAGCTAGGAACGTAACGCCGAGTCCTCCCGAGAGCCTCGGTGATGGCGCCGGCGAGACGGCGAGACGGCGCCTTCGTGACGACGCCAGCGTGACGGCGCCGGCGAATCGGCGAATCGGCGATTCGGAGAAAAATAAAAACGGGCCGGGCTTCCGCGCATGCGGATCGCCCGGCCCCGTCGTTTTTAAGCTATAGACGATGGTTCAGCTTTAGTTCAAGAACGCCAACATGACGCCGGCCGCGATGGCGCTACCGATGACGCCGGCCACGTTCGGGCCCATGGCGTGCATGAGAAGGTAATTACCCGGATGCTCCTTCTGCCCCACCACCTGCGAGACGCGGGCGGCCATGGGCACGGCGGAGACGCCGGCCGAACCGATGAGCGGGTTCACCTTGCCGCCCGACCACAGGTACATAAGCTTGCCGAACAGGACGCCGGAGGCCGTACCGATCGCGAACGCGACGAGGCCGAGGCCGATGATCATGAGCGTCTGCACCTGCAGGAACTTGTCGGCGCTCGCCGTGGCGCCGACCGATACCCCGAGGAATATCGTCAGCACGTTGATGAGCGCGTTCTGGGCGGTGTCCGAAAGGCGCGCGGTCACGCCGCTCTCGCGGAACAGGTTGCCCAGCATGAGCGAGCCTAGGAGCGGGACCGCCGCGGGGAGTAAGAGGCCGCACAGGATGGTCACCATGATCGGGAAGACGACCTTCTCGGTCTTGGACACCTCGCGCAGCTGCTCCATTACCACGGAGCGCTCCTTCTTGGTCGTCAGGAGCTTCATGATGGGCGGCTGAATGATGGGCACGAGCGCCATGTACGAGTAGGCCGCGATCGCGATCGCCGGCAGGAGCTCCGGCTTGAGCTTGCTCGTCAGGTAGATGGCCGTGGGGCCGTCCGCGCCGCCGATGATGCCGATGCTAGCCGCGCCGCGAAGGTCGAAACCCAAGAGGTTGGCGCCGATGAAGGTAAAGAAGATGCCGATCTGGGCCGCCGCCCCGAGGAGCAAGCTCTTGGGATTGGCGATCAGGGGGCCGAAGTCAGTCATCGCGCCGACGCCCATGAAGATGAGCGGCGGATAAATGCCGAGCTTGACGCCCTGATAAAGGTACCACACGAGGCCGGCGTTCTCGCCGTCCTTGGGGTAGCTCATGATGCCGCCCAAGGGCAGGTTCACGAGGAGCATGCCGAAAGCGATGGGCACGAGGAGGAGGGGCTCGAACTTCTTGCCTACGCCCAGGTATAAAAGGATGCAGGCGACGACGATCATGAGGAGCTCCCCGGGAAGGAAGCCTCCGATCATCATCTCGCTCCTGGCGAAGGCGGCGAAGCCGGTCGTCTGGAGGAACTCCAGGATATTATTCCACATAGGACCCTACCCGCCTCCCCTTAGGCCAGGTCGACCATGGCGTCGCCGGTGTTGACGGTGGTGCCGGCCTGGACGCGGACCGCCGAGACGGTGCCGTCGGCGGGGGCGGTGATCTCGTTCTCCATCTTCATGGCTTCCAGGATCAGGAGGACGTCGCCGCGGCGCACGGCCTGGCCGGCCGCGACCTTAACGGCGAGCACGGTGCCGGGCATGGGCGCCTTGACCGAACCGGCGCCGGCGGGAGCGGGAGCGGCGGCCGGCGCGGGCGCCGGCGCGGCGGCGGGAGCGGCCGCTACGGGAGCGGCCGTCGCGGGGGCGGCGGGGGCGGCGGGAGCGGTCGCGCCGCCGAGTTCTTCTACGGCGACGTCGTAAGCCTGGCCGTTAACGGTAACCTTGTATTTCTTCAGCATAGTCGTTCTCCTTCGTGTGTATGGCCTCTATGGCCTTAGCGCCCGCCTTGGGCCCTGCTGAGTCGCTCGACGCGCCCCCATACGGGGGTATTAAAGCCGCCCGCGGCCTCGACCGAGGCGATGCGGAAGCTTGAAAGCGGCCGGCCGGTCGCCGCGGCTATGGCCGCCGCGATGGCGGCTATGACGGCGCCGTCGGGTCCGGCCTTGGCGATCGCCGGAGCGGCCGGGGTCGCGGCTACGGCCGGCGCGACCGTCGGCCTAGCGGCGGCCGGTTTTGGACCGAACAGCCGATGGAACTGCGATAATATGAGCGCGAGCACGATGAGCGAGATGAACACCGTACCGACGCCGATTATCGTGATGGTCCACATATCCATGGCGTCCCCCTTAGACCGGCATGTTGCCGTGCTTCTTGGCGGGGCGGCTCTCGCGCTTGCCAAGGAGCATGCCTAGCGCGCCGGCCAGGCGGCGGCGGGTCTCGGCGGGGTCGATCACGTCGTCCACGTAACCGCGGGTCGCGGCCTTGTAGGGGTTGGCGAAGTTGTGCTTGTACTCCTCGATCTTCTCCTTGCGCTTGGCGGCCGGATCGGCGGCCTCGTCGATATCCTTCTTGAAGATGATGTTCGCCGCGCCGTCGGGGCCCATGACCGCGATCTCGGCGCTGGGCCAGGCGAAGACCTGGTCGGCGCCCAGGTGCCTGGAGCACATGGCGATATAGGCGCCGCCGTAGGCCTTTCGCACGATCACGGTGAGCTTGGGCACGGTGGCCTCGGAGTAGGCGTAGAGGAGCTTGGCGCCGTGGCGGATGACGCCGCCGTGCTCCTGGCCCACGCCCGGCAGGTAGCCGGCGGTGTCGGTCAGGGTCACGAGGGGGATGTTGAAGGAGTCGCAGAAGCGGATGAAGCGGCTGGCCTTGTCGCTGGCGTTGATATCCAACACGCCGGCCATGATGCGCGGCTGGTTGGCTATGATGCCCACCGAGCGGCCGCCTAGGCGGGCGAAGCCCACCACGATGTTCATGGCGTACAGGCTCTGGATCTCGAAGAAGTCGCCGTCGTCGAAGACGCGCTTGATCACTTCGCGGATGTCGTAGGGCTTGTTCGGCGCGTCGGGGATGATGCCGGCCAGGTCGGAAAGGTCGCGGCCTACAGGATCGGCCGTGGCGGCCAGGGGCGCGTCCTCGACGTTGTTCTGCGGCAGGTACGACAGGAGCTTCCGGATGCCAGCCAGGGTCTCGGCCTCGTTATTGAACATGAGCGAGGCGCAGCCGGAGATCTCCGAATGTACGAGCGCGCCGCCCAAGCCCTCGGCGGAGACGTCCTCGCCGGTCACGGCCTTGATGACCTGGGGGCCGGTGATGAACATATTGGCGGTCTTGTCGACCATCACGGTGAAGTCGGTCAGCGCCGGGCTATAGACCGCGCCGCCGGCGCAGGGGCCCATGATGACCGAGATCTGGGGGATCACGCCAGAGGCTAGGGTGTTGCGGTAGAAGATGTCGCCGTAGCCCTTGAGCGCGTCGACGCCCTCCTGGATGCGGGCGCCGCCGGAGTCGTTGATGCCGATGCAGGGGCAGCCGACCTTCATGGCCATGTCCATGGCCTTGCAGATCTTGGCGGCGTGCATCTCGCCTAAGCTGCCGCCGATGACGGTGAAGTCCTGGGCGAAGACGTAGACCAGGCGGCCGTCGACGGTGCCGTAGCCTATGACCACGCCCTCGCCGGGGGCCTCGACCTCGGCCATGCCCAGGTCGGCGGCGCGGTGCTCCACGAAGGCGTCGATCTCCACGAAGCTGCCCGCGTCCAGGAAGGACTCGACGCGCTCGCGCGCGGTCATCTTGCCCTTGTCATGCTGGGCCTGGACGCGCTTGGGCCCGCCGCCGGCGACGATAGTCGCCCGGCGCTCGGACAGTTCCTTGAGTTTCTCTTGCATCTATATACTCCTTAGTCGCGCTGGCAGAGTTCCACGAGGACGCCGTTGGTGGCCTTGGGGTGCAGGAAGGCGATCTTGGCGCCGCCCGCGCCGTAGCGGGGAACCTCGTCTATGAGCCGCACGCCCTTAGCCTTGAGCTCGGCTAGCGCGGCCTCTATGTTATCCACCCGGAAAGCCAGGTGCTGGATGCCCTGGCCCTTGCTCTCGATGAACTTGGCGATGGGGCCGTCGGGTTCGGTGGACTCTAAAAGCTCCACCTCGGTGTCGCCGACCGGCAGGAAGGCGACGCGGACCTTCTGCTCCGCCACCGTCTCGGTGCCATGGAGCTTCATGCCCAGGACGTCGGTGTACAGCTTCAAAGTCTCGTCGAGATTCGCGACGGCTATGCCGATGTGGTCTATCTTACCTACCATAAAAATCCCTCCCTTTATCGATCACGGGCGGCCGCGCAGGCTCTCGCCTATCGCGTCCAGCGCGTCGTAGAAGTCCAAGTCTTTACGCAGGACGGCCTCGGCCCGGGCGCGTACGAAGCCGCGGCTTTCGTCCGCTTCCAAGCCCGATAGTATCCTGTCGGCGGCCGCCTTGCCCAGCTCCCAGGCCAGGTTGTCCACGCGCCGCTTGCCTAGGAGGCCGGTCGCGGCGAGCCCGGCTTCGTGGGCCTTGATCGCGTCGACCAGCTCCTTAATGCCCTGGCCGGTCTCGGCCACCGTGGCCAGCACCGGCGGCAGCGCCAACTCGTCGTGGCCGCGGGCCTGCTTGGCTATGTGGTGGGCGGCCCCGGCCTGGAAGTAGCCGTCGGCCGCTTCGTCGCCCTGAGCCGCCGCCGCGCCCGCGGCCCCCGCCGCTCCGGATCCCGTCTCGACCTTCGCGTCGGGCCCCAGGCCCATCGCCGCCAAGGCGGCGTAGAGCTCGGAGAAGCGCGTCGCCGCGCCGTTCAGGACCGCCGTCTCCAGCATCGCGCGGATCTCGCGGACCACGCGCTCGGCGCCGTCCTTGTCGGCCTTGTTCACGCAGAAGACGTCGCCGATCTCCATGACGCCGGCCTTGATGGCTTGGATGTCGTCGCCCAGGCCGGGCACGGAGACGAGTACGACGGTGTCGGCCAGGCGCACCACGTCCACCTCGGACTGCCCCACGCCGACGGTCTCGATAATGATGTCTTGATAACCGGCCGCGTCCAGCACGCGCACCGTCTCGGCGGTGGCGCGCGACAGGCCGCCTAGGTGCCCGCGCGTAGCCAGGCTGCGGATGAAGACGCCCTCGTCGGTAGCGTGGCGGTTCATGCGGATGCGGTCGCCTAGGATGGCGCCGCCGGTGAAGGGACTCGAGGGGTCGATGGCGACGACGGCCACCGTGCGGCCGCGTCCGCGCAGCTCGGCGACCAGCTTGTCGGTCAGGGTGCTCTTGCCGGCGCCCGGCGGACCCGTTATGCCTATCACGTGGGCGCGGCCGGTCCATGCATGCAGGGCCTTGAGCTCGGCTAGGCGCGAGCCGTCCTCCCGCTCGACCATGCTGATCAGGCGGGCTACGGCGCGGGCGTCTTGGGCCCGCGCCCGCTCGGAAAGGAGGGGCGCGCGAGCCATGGGACTAGGCCTTGCGTTTCAGGTTCTGCTTGATGAAGTCGATGGTGACCGAGGTCGGCGTGCCGGGGGTAAAGACCTCGGCTATGCCGGCGGCCTTGAGGCCGGGGATGTCGTCGTCGGGGATCACGCCCCCGCCGATGACCAGGACGTCGTCCACGCCCTTCTCCTTAAGGAGATCGACCACCCGCGGGAACAGATGGTTATGCGCCCCCGAGAGTATGCTCATGGCGACCACGTCGACGTCCTCCTGGATCGCCGCGCCGACGATCTGTTCGGGCGTCTGCCTTAAGCCGGTATAGATGACCTCCATGCCCGCGTCGCGCAGGGCGCGGGCTATGACCTTGGCGCCGCGGTCGTGGCCGTCTAGGCCCGGCTTGGCTACCAGTACGCGTATCTTCCGTTCCATATCCACCTGCCTTTAGAGGATGACCTTCTGCTGGTACTCGCCGAAGACGCCGCGCATCACGTCGCAGATCTCGCCCAGGGTGGCGTAGGCCTTGACGGCCGCCAGGATGGGGGGCATGAGGTTGTCGCTGCCCGCGGCGGCGGCCTTGACGGCCGCCAGGGCCGCGTCGACCTTGGCCTGGTCGCGCTTGGCGCGCAGGGCCTTGAGCTTGGCCGCCTGCTGCTCGCCGACGATCGGGTCCACCTTAAGGAGGCCCTTGGGGGCGGCTTCCTTGATCTGGAACTTGTTCATGCCGACCACGACGCGCTCGCCGGACTCCACGTCCATCTGGTAGGCGTAGGCGGCGTCCTGGATCTCCTGCTGTACGTAGCCCTTCTCGATGGCCTTCACCGCGCCGCCGAGCGAGTCGATCTTGGCGATGTACGACTCGGCCTCCGCCTGGATGCGCTCGGTCAGGCTCTCCACGTAGTAGGAGCCGGCCAGGGGGTCGACGGTCTCGGCCGCGCCGGACTCGTAGGCCACGATCTGCTGGGTCCGCAGGGCGATGCGCACCGAGTCCTCCGTAGGCAGGGCCAGGGCCTCGTCCTTGGAGTTGGTGTGCAGCGACTGGGTGCCGCCGAGCACCGCCGCCAGGGTCTGGATGGCCACGCGGACGATGTTGTTGTCCGGCTGCTGGGCGGTGAGCGTCGAGCCGCCGGTCTGGGTATGGAAGCGCAGCATCCAGCTCTTGGGGTTCTTGGCGCCGAAGCGCTCCTTCATGAGCTTGGCCCAGACGCGCCGGGCGGCGCGGAACTTGGCCACCTCCTCGAAGAGGTCGTTATGCGCGTTGAAGAAGAAGGACAGGCGCGGCGCGAAGTCGTCCACGTCCAGGCCGGCCTTGACCGCGGCCTCGACGTAGGCGATGCCGTCGGCGATGGTAAAGGCGACTTCCTGGGAGGCGGTGGAGCCCGCCTCGCGGATGTGGTAGCCGGAGATGGAGATGGTGTTCCAGTTCGGCACGTCCTTGGAGCAATAGGCGAAGATATCGGTGATCAGCCGCATCGAGGGCTCGGGCGGGAAGATATAGGTGCCGCGGGCCACGTATTCCTTCAGGATATCGTTCTGGATGGTGCCGTTAAGCTTGTCGGCGCCCACGCCCTGCTTCTCGGCCACGGCGATGTACATCGCCAGGAGCACCGAGGCCGGCGCGTTGATTGTCATCGAGGTGGAGACCTTGTCCAGGGGTATGCCGTCGAAGAGGATCTCCATGTCGGCCAGCGAGTCGATGGCCACGCCGACCTTGCCGACCTCGCCCTGGGACAGCGCGTGGTCGGAGTCGTAGCCGATCTGGGTCGGCAGGTCGAAGGCGACCGAGAGGCCCGTCGTCCCCTGCTCGAGGAGGAACTTATAGCGCTTATTAGACTCCTCCGCGGTGGAGAAGCCGGCGTACTGGCGCATGGTCCAGAAGCGGCCGCGGTACATCGTGTTCTGCACGCCGCGGGTAAACGGGTACTCGCCGGGGAAGCCCACGTCCCGTAGATAATCGATCTTGGCCGTGTCGACCGGAGTGTAGAGCCGGGCGACCGGGGCCTTCGATCCGGTTACGAAATCTTTCTTGCGCTCGGGGAAGCGAGCCAGGGACTTCTCGACCCCGGCCTCGTACGCCTCCGCGCCTCTCTTAACGGCGTCCATGTCGTTCATCGCGTGCTCCTATCGTAGGGGATAGGCCCGGCGAGCGTCGCCGGGCGACGATCGACCCGCGGGGGCCCGATCGTCGCCGCGGACGCCTCCGCGCCTGCGTGCGTCTAGGCGAGGGCCGCCTTGGCCAGCTCGAAGCCCTTCTTGAGGGCGCTCAGGTTCAGCTCTTCGGTTCCCTTGGGCACCCTGTTCTTCACGGCCAGGGCCAAGGTCTGCTCGCCCACGATGCCCGAGACGCCGGCGAGCGCGCCGAGCGCCACGATGTTGGCGACGACCTTCTTCCCCAGCTCCTCGGACGCGGTCCTCAGGATGGGAACGGACAGGGTTTTAGCCTTGATCTCGGGGAGCAAAGATACCGAAGCGTCCACGATGATGGTGCCCTTGCCCATGAGCGGACCGTAGGTCTTATAGGACTCCGCCGTGAGCGCCAGGAGGAAATCGGGGTCGGTCGCCTTGGGATAGTCGATATCCTCGGGCGAGATGACCACTTCGGCCTTGGACGCGCCGCCGCGGGCCTCGGGCCCGTAGCTCTGGGTCTGGACGGCGTTCTTATCCTCGAGGATGGCCGCTTCGGCCAGCACGATGCCGGCGAGCAAGAGGCCCTGCCCGCCCGAGCCGCTTAATCGGAATTCTGTCCGCATTCGCGCACCTCCCCCTGAAAATCGTCGAACTTGCGCCGGACCTGGCTGGCCATCGCGTCGTACTCGGCGGTGAACTCCGGCTCCGGCTGGTTATGGAGCTCGCCGATCAGGAACTTACCGGCCAGTTTCTCGGGCGGCAGCACGGCGGCGGCCTTGACGTTGACCGCGCTCTCCTTGAACCAGTTGAGCATGTCGACGGCGGTGCCGATCTTGTTCTTCCGTCCCAGGTAGGTCGGGCACTGCGTGACGGCCTCCACCACCGAGAAGCCCTTATTAAGGAGGGCTTTCTCGATGAGCTCCTCCAGCAGTACCGCGTGGTAGGCGGTGCCGCGGCCGACGTAGGTGGCGCCGGCGGCGACCGCCAGCTTGGCCAGGTCGAAGCTGCGCTCCACGTTGCCGTAAGGCGCGGTCGTGCCGAGCATGCCCTTGGGGGTCATGGGCGAGTACTGGCCGCTGGTCATGCCGTAGATATTGTTGTTCATCACGATGGTCGTGATGTCGATGTTGCGGCGGGCGGCGTGGATGAAATGGTTGCCGCCGATGGCCGTGCAATCGCCGTCTCCGGTCATGACGATGACCTTGAGCTCGGGCCGCGACAGCTTGATGCCGGTGGCGAAGGCCAGCGCCCGGCCGTGGGCCGTGTGCAGGGTATCGAAGTCCAGGTAGCCGGGGGCGCGGCTGGAGCAGCCGATGCCGGATACCACGACCACCTTATTCTTGTCGAGCTTGAGCTTGCCGATCGCGCGCACCAAGGCGCCGGTCACCGTGCCATGGCCGCAGCCGGGGCACCAGATATGCGGCAGGCGGTTCTGCCTAAAGTATTTCAGGGTATCGCTCATTTGGCGCCTCCCAGGATGCGGGCCAGGATCTCCTCCGGCTTAAAGAGCTCGCCGTTCACCTTGGAGAGGCGCTCTACCGGCGTCTTGCAGCCGACCAGGCGCTCGATCTCCAAGGCCAGCTGGCCGAGGTTCATCTCCGGCACGATGACGCGCTTCGCCTTGGCGGCGATAGCTTTTAGGGCCTCTTCAGGGAAGGGGAAGACGGTCTTGGGGCGGAAGAGCCCGGCCTTCACGCCCTTGGCGCGGGCCTGGCGCACGGCCGACAGCGAACTCATGGCCGAAGAACCGAAGGCCACGACCAGGACCTCGCAGTCGTCGGCCGACTCGGTAACGTAGTCGCGGATGACGGGCTCGGCCTTCTCCACCTTGCGGCAGAGCCGCCTTAAGAACCGGTCGGTGATGTCGCCCTTATTGGACGGGAAGCCGGTCTCGTCATGGAAGAGGCCGGTCACGTGGTAGCGGTAACCCTGGCCGAAGCTAGCCATGAGCGGCACCCCGCCGTCGTCGTCCCCCTCGTAGGGTTTATAGCCGCCGGGCGCCTCGGGCATCTTACGGCGCGACACCTTAAGCTCGCCCTGCTCGGGCAGCACGACCTTCTCGCGCATATGGCCGATGACCTCGTCGGTCAGGACCACCACGGGGACGCGATAGTCCTCGGCGATGTTAAAGGCCTTAACGGTCAGCTCGAAGCATTCCTTCACGTTGCCCGGCGCCAGCACCACGACCGGATGGTCGCCGTGCGTGCCCCAACGGGCCTGCATCAGGTCGCCCTGAGCCGGCATAGTGGGCTGGCCGGTGCTCGGGCCGACGCGCTGTACATTCACGATGACGATAGGCACCTCGGCGATGCCGGCGTAGCCGATCAGCTCCTGCATGAGCGAGAATCCGGGGCCGCTCGTCGCAGTCATGGTCTTGCGCCCGGTTAGGGAAGCGCCTATGATGGCGGCGGCCGAGCCGATCTCGTCCTCCATCTGAACGAACTTGCCGCCGACCTTGGGAAGCTCCTCCGAACACAGCTCGGCGATCTCGGTCGACGGGGTTATTGGATAGCCTGCGTAGAAGTCGAGGCCCGCGGCGAGGGCGCCGAGGGTACAGGCCTCGTTACCCTGCATGAGCTTGGCCTTAGTCATGTTGGGCCTCCGGCTTAATATCATAATCGACGCTGGAAGCGTCGCGCGACTCGGCCGCGCCGCTCCCGCGCTCGCGCACTTCTATGGCGAAGTCGGGGCAGCGGAGTTCGCAGAGTCGGCACCCGATGCACAGATCCGGCCTCTCGGCGAAAACCTTGCCGTTGCGGAGCGTCAGCACCTGCTTGGGGCAAAAGGCGACGCAGATATTGCATCCCTTGCACCAGCGTTCCCGAATAACGTGTTCGTAGGCTTTCTTCTGTTCGCTCATAGTCCTACACTCTCGGTTTTGTCCGTCGCGACGCGGCAACCACCGCGTGGCCCCCTTTTCTAAGGCCGGCGCTGAGATACTGCGAGCATTACGGAACTTGATAGTTAGGATACCCTACAAACCAGACTGTGTCAAAGTGTTAGCAAGTGCGAATGTTGAAATAATCGTAATTATTTTGAAATACTCGTTTCTATATCTGAAATTCTCGACGCAAGGCATCCCGTTAGCTTCCATATGATTATTGCTTCATGTATACTATGGATGACCGGGGCAAACATGCCGTACTCGGCGACGCTCTGGCAACCCCCTAGGAGGCATCCAATGAGCAAGCGCCTGTCCATCCGCGACCTAACCTTGCGCGACGGCCAGCAGTCTCAGTTCGCTACCCGCATGACCCAGGCCCAAGTCGACCGCGTACTCCCTTACTATAAGGAAGCCGGATTCTACGCCATGGAAGTATGGGGCGGCGCCGTCCCCGACTCGATCATGCGTTTTCTCGGCGAGAACCCCTGGACCAGGCTTGAAAGCATACGCGACGGCGTAGCCGGCGCATCGAAGCTTACCGCCCTCTCCCGCGGACGCAATCTATTCGGCTATAATCCCTATCCCGACTCGGTCATCGAGGGTTTCTGCCGAAACTCGGTACGCTCAGGCATCGATATCATGCGCGTCTTCGACGCCTTGAACGATATCGACAATATGACCGCCACCATTCGATTCGTAAAGGAAAACGGCGGCATGGCCGACTGCGCCGTATGCTATACCGTAGACCCGCATTTTACCGTCAAAGAGCGCGCCCAAGCCTTCATCAAAGGCAAGAAACTCCCCGGCCAGCTCTTTAACATCCCCTACTACGTCCGGAAGGCCAAGCAGCTCGCCGCGCTCGGCGCCGACATGATTACCATCAAGGACATGGCCGGCCTCATCGACCCCGCGACCAGCGCCGAGCTGATCAAGGCGCTCAAGGCCGAGGTCGGCGTCCCGATCGACCTGCACACCCACTGCACCCCCGGCTTCGGCACGGCGAGCCTCCTCATGGCCATGGCCAACGGCGTCGACATCGTCGATACGGTCATCATGAACTTCTCCGGCGGCCCCGCGGCGCCGGCCTACGAAATCATCGAACTCCTCGCCTCGCGGCTCGGCCGGGAGACCGGCGTGAACAAGGCGGCCGTCGCAGCCATCAACGCCGAGCTCAGGCATATCCGCACCGAGCTCGCCCCCTTCGACCAGTATAAACGCCTGCCTCCGGAGATCGACCTTACGAGCTTCGCGCCGAGCCCAGAGCTTTCCAGCCTCCTGGACGGCGCTGCAGAAGCGGCCGTACAGGGCAAGCCGACCGAAGTCCTCCGCCTCTGCCAGCGCATCGAAGCCGCCTTCAACTACCCCGAGCCGGACGATATCGTACGGCGAGCCCAGATCCCCGGCGGCATGTATACCAACATGATGAGCCAGCTCAAGGACCTCAAGCTCGAGCACCTCGTCGAAGAGGTCCTGCACATCGTCCCGCAGGTCAGGCTCGACGCGGGCGTGCCGCCCCTCGTCACGCCTACGAGCCAGATCGTAGGAGCCCAGGCCGTGAACTGCGTCGTGGACCGCAGCCAGGGTAAGCCTTTCTATACCAACGTCTCCAAGAACTTCATCGAGCTCGTCAAAGGCTCGTACGGCAAGACGCCCTTCCCAGTCGCCCCTGAGTTCAGGTTGAAGATCGCCGGCGTCAGCGAAGAGACGCCCTACGACACGACGAAATACGCCAAGCAGGCCAACCCCGAGCTAGCCGACTTCGGCGGCGTCCGCCTCGCCTTAGATGAAAAGGAAGAGCTCCTCCTCGAACTCTTCCCTAGCGTAGCCGACAAGTTCCTAAAAAGCGTCAGGGAGAAAGCCTATAAAGCGAGCCTACCGCCGCCGCCCCCCCCCGCGCCGCCCAAACCCGAGATTTATCCGACGGAATTCTGGGACTACCTCACCGCCAACATCGAGGCTTAGCCGACTGCAGGAAACCCGCCGCAAGGCGGGTTTTCCTTTGACACCCGTCCGCCGCTAGGTTATAATGTCCTTAGCCCAAATAAACCAAAATGCGTATCCTACATAGCGGTCTAAGGGCGACAAAAGGCGTCTCGTAGGTTGTTTCGGCACCGCATGACGTACCCAACCCCATCCGCCCAGGCAGTCGACGGCCTTCATCGTCGTCTTTGGCAAAAAACCGCCCCGAGAACTTTTCCTTCAAAATATCGCAATCAAGAATGATATTAACGACGTATACACGCGACGATCGACCGAAGTCGCGAGGTATAGATGAGAATCGGAATAGTGATTAACGAGGCCGAGCTACTCGTCCGGGTCGGCTATCATGACGAAGACGCCAGACAGGCCTTAAAGCTCGTCCCGCTACGCAGTTGGGATCGGGAACGAAAGTACTGGGTATTCCCGGCTGAGCCGATAACGGCGCAACGCCTACTAGAAGCCTTGCACTCCTACGGCGTCTGCCTGGCGGACGGCGATCGTCCGCGGCGCATTTCGCCGCCCGCCATAAAAATCGCTCTCGCCAGCGAAATCGATCAAGATCGCCAGGCGCACGGGATGCTACCATCCGCCGGCCGGCCGGCTGATTCGCCTTTCGCGCCGACCGGAGCTCACTACGCCGGACGACCGCCCCCTTCGGCGCCCGATCAACTAAGCGCTCCGCCGCCCGATCGACCGATCGCTCCGCCGCCGACGTCCATATCGCCGGCGTCCATATCGCCGACTACGCAGCCGGAGCTCCCTCCACGGGGCCAATCGGCCGTCCGCGCGGAGACGACGAGAAAGGGCGGCGGCTCGATCCGAAGCCCCCTCGCCGACCGGACGCGAGCCGAGCTCCTGTCGGAATATCAAAAAGCCCTCGTGACGCGTCATTATAGCAAGCGCACCGCGCTCAGCTATCGTCGATGGCTTGAGCGATTCTTCGCCGAGCTCCCGCCAAGCCGCTCCCCACTCGAATCCGGCGAGCGGGAAGCCAATGAATTCTTAAGCCGACTCGCTACGATCGACGACATAAGCTCATCAACCCAAAACCAAGCGCTCGCCGCATTGTTATTCTTCTTTCGTACCGTCCTGCTTAAGCAAGACATAGACCTATCCAACATCGTCCGCGCCAAAGTCCCGAGCCGACTCCCCATAGTCCTGACGCGCGCCGAGGCTCGAGCGATCATCGATAGGCTCGACGGCGACATAAGGCTGGTAGCCCTCCTACTCTACGGTACGGGCATGCGGCTATCCGAAGCCCTATCGCTTCGCGTACAAGACTTAGACTTCAATCGCAATGAAATCCTGATCAGAAACGGCAAGGGCGCCAAGGACCGCGTTACCATGCTCCCGTCGGCTATCCGCGAAGATCTACTGCGCCATCTCAAAACGGTGAAGCTTATCCATGATAAAGACCTCGAAGAGGGGTATGGCCGAGTCCCGATACCCGGCGCCCTCGACAGGAAATATCCAGCCGCCGAAAAGGAATGGCGCTGGCAATGGCTCTTCCCCCAGCGGCGGCGCTTCATAGACCAAGATACGGGCGATCAAGGCCGCTATCATCTAGATGACTCAATCGTTCAACGCGCCGTACATCTCGCGATCGTCGAAGCCGGCATCACGAAACGAGCGTCATGCCATAGCTTTAGACACTCCTTCGCGACGACCTTGCTTGAAAGCGGCTATGACATCCGGACCGTACAGGAGCTACTAGGGCACTCAGACGTTAAGACGACCATGATCTATACTCATGTCTTAAACCGCGGCCCCAGCGGAGTTAAAAGCCCACTTGACATGTAGCTTCCAGGAACGAATAGTTTATCCAGGAACATGATAATATCTCTATAAAGATTCTCAGGTTTTCTATTCCTTCGCAAGGCAGTACTCAGAATCTTAGACTTGCAGTCTAAATATTTATTCCGTTTTATTATGCCAAGATCGTTTCTGTTCGATCTGCCCATATGATATAAAGCCATTTTTTAGTTTAATGAGGTGTCTCATCTAGAAGGACTGAGACACCTACATTAAACGCTTCGATATGTTATTTCTATAGTTTCCTTTCTATAAAGACATGGTTAATTGAAAAGATTCTCTTTAAGGTAGTATGTCTAGTATTCCAAAAATGCTTTCTAACACACTCTTCAACCTGACTTGCACTTTGTCACTGTTCTTGCTACTCGCTTCGCTCGTTTTCGCAAGAACAGCGCCAATCCTTCGCCTTCGGCTCAGGAACGTGCTGCGCAGGTTAAGAGCTTGTTGGGCGGACGCCTTCGGCGCTGGGCCTAAATTCAAATATTAATCAACTTTTT
>ERZ1066115.92-NODE-92-length-32418-cov-16.738374_pt1 | contig 32418 bp, 30 predicted proteins | sample MGYA00382762_ERZ1066115 | MGnify/ENA primary metagenome ERZ1066115 (study PRJEB33369, sample SAMEA5778345) | biofilm metagenome | biome: Industrial cooling water; feature: Water cooling tower basin; material: Biofilm | place: United Arab Emirates | collected... | reverse complement strand
TGCCGAAGCCGGCCAGCTCGCAGTAGATATGGGCGCCGCGGGCGACGGCCCGGTCCCAGTCCTCCAGCACGAGGACGCCGGCGCCCTCGGCCATGACGAAGCCGTCGCGCCCCTTGTCGAAGGGACGGGAGGCGCGGGTCGGCTCGTCGTTGCGCGTGGACAGGGCCTGGATCATGCTGAAGGCGCCGATGCCCAGCTTGGTGATGCAGGCCTCGGAGCCGCCGGCGAACACGACGTCGGCATGCCCGTCGCGTATCCAGCGCAGGGCGGTGCCGATGGCGTCGGTGCCGGCGGCGCAGGCGGTGACGATGCATTGGCAGGGGCCGCGGGCCCCGACGTTCAGGGCTATGTTGGCGGCGCCGAAGTTGGCCAGGCTCTTGACGACGGTCATGGGCGGGATGCGGCCGGGGCCCCGCTCGCACATGCGGACGAAGGCCTCCTCTATGCTGGTGGAGCCGCCCTGGCCGGTGCCTAGGCACACGCCGGTGGCGAAGGGGTCCAGCTGCTCGCGGGTCAGGCGCGCGTCCTCCATGGCCTCCATGGCGGCGTAGATGGCGAACTGGCTGAAGCGGTCCATCTTGCGCGCTTCCTTGCCGTCCATGCGGCGGGAGGGGTCGAAGCCCTTGACCTCGCCGGCGATCTTGACCGGGAGCTCCGCCGTATCCACGCAGGTAATCGGACCGATGCCGCTGCGCCCGGCCTTGAGGCTCTCCCAGAAGCTGCCCACGTCGTTGCCCACGGGGCTTACGACGCCTAGGCCCGTGACGGCCACCCGCCTTGCTGCCATTTACATTCCCATTCCGCCGTCTATCTTGACGACCTCTCCGGTGACGTACGACGCCATCTCGGAGGCCAGGAAGAGCGCGACGCTCGCGATCTCCTCGGGGCGCGCGGTGCGTCCGAGGGGGATCTGCGCCTTGAGCTTCTCTTTAGCCTCTTCGGGTATCTTGTCGGTCATGGCGGTCTCGACGAAGCCGGGGGCGATCGCGTTGACGCGGACGCCGCGGCCGGCCACCTCGCGGGCCAGGCTCTTGGTAAAGCCGATGAGCCCTGCCTTGCTGGCCGAATAGTTGGTCTGCCCGCCGTTGCCCATGATGCCGACGACGCTGGACACATTGACGATGCTGCCCGAGCGCTGCTTGATCATAGCGCGGGCCACGGCGCGGGACAAGAGGAAGGCGCTCGTCAGGTTGGTGTCGATGACGGCCTTCCAGTCGTCCAGCTGCATGCGGAACACCAGGCCGTCGCGGGTGACGCCGGCGTTGTTCACGAGGACGTCCACCGGGCCGCGGGCCAGGCTGGCGGCCACGGCGGCCTCGACGGCGGCCTCGTCGGCCACGTCGCAGGCTACCCAAAGGACGCTTACGCCCTCGGCGGCGGCCAGGGCCTCCAGGGCCCCGTGCTCCTCGGCCTTGCTCCGGGAATAGTACTCCACGGAGGCGCCGGCCCCCAGGAAGGATTTGACGACGGCCAGGCCTATGCCCTTGGAGCCGCCGGTGACGATGGCGCGCTTACCCGCCAGGAGCTTTGCGTTCATGTTCGCCTCCGATAATAGCTTCGCGGCGGCCGTGGACCGCCTGGGTTCGGCCGCCCGGCGATGAGCCCGGCGGCCCGGCGCGGTCTACAGCGAGATGGACGCGACGGCGTCCACGGTGGAGCAGGAGCGGAAGGGGATTTCGCTCCCCACGCTCTTCCAGAGCCCGGCCAGCACGCTGCCGGGGCCGGCCTCCAAGAGCTGGCCGTAGCCGGCCGCGGCGATGGCGGCCTCCTCGTCCATCCAGCGCACGGGGCTGACGATCTGCTCGGCCGCCAAGCGCTTCAGTTCGGCGCCGCTCGCGACGCGGCCGCCGGTCACGTTGGAGTAGAACTCCTTGACCGGGTCGGCGAAAGCCACGTCGCTTATGAACTCCTTGAAGCCGTCGTAGGCGTAGCGCATGATGGGCGAGTGGAAGGCGCCGGAGACCTTGAGGCGGATGACGCGCTTGGCTCCGGCCTCCTTGATGGCCGGCTCGGCCTTGTCCATGCCGGCCTCGGTGCCGGAGATCACGGCCTGGGCGGGGCTATTGTAGTTGGCGACCCATACGTCGTTAATGCCGGCGGCCGCCAGGGCGGCCTCTATCTTGGCGGGCTCCAGGTTCATGACGGCGGCCATGGTGGAGCCGCCCGAGCGGCGCCCGGCCTCGTCCATGAGGCGGCCTCGCTCGGCAACGAGGCGTATCATCAGGCCGAAGGGCAGGGCGCCGACCTCCACGAGGGCCGGCCATTCGCCCAGGCTGAAGCCGGCGGCGCCGTGCGTCTCGATGCCGTGCTCGCGTACGCAGAGCGAGGCGGCGCATTCGACCAAGGCCAGGGCGACCTGGGTGTTGCGGGTCTGCTTAAGCTCCTCCTCGGTGCCGTCGAAGATCAGGGCCTTGAGGTCGATCTTGGAAGCGTCCGAGGCCTCCTCGAAGAGGGCGCGCACGGCGGCGCTGGTCTCGAAGAAATCCTTGCCCATGCCGATGGCCTGAGCGCCTTGTCCGGGGAACAGTATGCAGGTTTTCATGGGGGAGGGCCTCCTTTAAGGACGAGCCGCGGCCGGCGGCCGCGGGGCGTATATCGCGGGTATAGATCAGCAACGCTAGCACAGGGTTGCGTCAGCGTCAAGGACGTGACATTGCGTGTCATTTTGTCACAATGGCGAAGGCGCGGCGCTCTAGCGGAGGCTAACGCCTAGGGCCGCGCCGCCGGGCCGGCCGGCGCGACGCGCGATCGATTCGGCGCGGGGCATGGCATGTCCGCGCCGGCCGGCGGGGCTCGATGCCGCGCGGGGGCCACGTTGCAGCGGCTTAGATTGCACGCCACGGCCGGCGCGAACGGGAGTATACTAGCGAACATGACCGAAGCCAGCGAACGCATAGCCGCCGCCGTCCGCGCCATTCCCGCCGGCGGCGTCCTATCCTACGGGGCGGTGGCCGCGGCGGCCGGCCTACCCAACGGCGCCCGGGCCGTGGCCCGGCTCCTGCACGCCGCCTCGTCCTCCCGGGGCCTGCCTTGGTGGCGCGTGGTACGCGCCGACGGCCGCATCGCCTTGCCGCGCGGCGGCGGCTTCGAAGAGCAGGCCGCCCTGCTGGCGGCCGAGGGGCTGACCGTCGGGCCGGACGGGAAGGTACGAAAGGCCTAGGCGGCCGCCCGAGGAAGCGCCGAAGCCGCCGAGGAAGCCGCCGATGGAGCGCGCGCCGCGTTCATGCGCAGGGCAGCTCGCCCTCGACCTCGGCGGGCAGGTAGAGCGTAAAGGTGGAGCCGTAGCCGCCCCTGCTCTCCGCCTCGATCCTGCCGCCCATCCGAAGCGCCAAGTCCTGCGAGAACGAGAGCCCCATGCCGCTCCCCCGCTCGCCCGCGGTCCCGAGCGCGACCCTGCGCTCGGCCATGGAGAAGAGGCGGCCGAGCTCCCCGGGCTCGATGCCCCGGCCGCGGTCCCGTACGAACAGGGCGGCGCGTTCATTCATGCACCATGCGCCCAGATCCACGACGCTCCCGCGGGGGCTGAATTTGATCGCGTTCGATAGGAGGTTCCGGGCGACCGCCTCCACCATACGCTCGTCGGCGAAGACGTAGACCTCGTCGCCGGGCTCTATCCGGAGCTCTATGCCCTTCGCGGCGGCGCTACCGGCCGACCAGGAGACGACGCGCTTCAGGCAGGCCCGCAATCCCATGCGATCACGCAGCACCGCGATCTCCCGCATCTGGCTGCGCACCCAGCCCAAGAGGTTCTCCAAGAGGTCGTAGGCCGCGTCTATGGAGAGGCCGAAGGCGCGCATCAGCTCCCGGGCGCGCTCCGCGTCGATATCGCCGTCTTCGATCGTCATGGACGTCAATTGGCGCATCGAGCCCAAGGGGCCGCGCAGGTCGTGCGCCATGATGGCGAAGAGGCGCTCGGTGGTCTCGACCCGCGACGCGAGCTCGGCGCGCGCCTGGTCGCGCTCGGCGATGGCCGCCGCGAGCTCGGCGCGGGCCCGGTCGCGTTCGGCCAAGGCCGCCGCGAGCTCGGCGCGCGCCGCGCCGCCGCCGCGGCGGCTCACGCCTGCGCCTCCCCGGCCCGGACGCGGGACAGCGGGCAGGCCGCGACGCAGAGGCCGCAGTCGGTCCCGAGCCGCCGCCATTGCGCGAAGCACGCGTCGTCGTCTACGGGCTTAAAGCGGCCGGCGCTCGGCGGCCCGCGGTCTATGGCCCCGGCGGGGCAGGCGGCGGCGCAGCGCTCGCAGGATTCGCAGGCCTTGGCCGTCGCGGAGCCCCGTCGGGGCGTGGGCGCCAGCGGCAGCTCGGTGACCACGGCCCCCAGGCGCAGGCAGGGTCCGTGCTCCGGGCTCAGGAGCAGGCCCGAGCGGCCTATCGTACCGAGGCCGGCGTAGCGCGCGGCCAGCGGCAACACGACGTCGGCGCGCCCGTCCATGGTGCACGAAGCCGACCAGCCCCAGCCGCGCAGGCATTTCGCCAGGACGAGGCCGACGAGCGCGACGCGGGCGTAGCCCCTGACCACTTCCAGCGAGGCGCGGGGGTCGGGGGCGTGCGCCATCCGGGCCGGATCCATGGGGACGGCGAAGACGGCGCCGTAGCGGCCGGGCGCCTCGGAGGGCCTACCCCACTCGTCGCCGCGGCCACGGACGGCGTAGAAGCAGGCCTCGCCCAGGCGGGCGGCGCCGAAAACCGTCGCGCCGTAGGAGGCGGCCAGGCGGCCGAGCTCCTCGGTCGCCCGCTCGGGGCTTAGCTCCAGGCGCGTCCCCGACGGCTCCCCGCGGGCCAAGGGCCGCATCTCCTCTAGAAGCTCGAAAGTCGCGTCCACGGCGGCCCGCTCGACGGCGAAATCGACGAAGCGCCGCGACGAGTCGCGCGCCGCGTCGTCGGCCGCCCGACGCCCAGGATGCGCTCCGTAATAAGCCTCGTAGCGCGGCGTACCCGGCCGCAGCTCCATGCGCGAGAAGATGGTATCGCGCTCGTCAAGACCGTCCATAGGCGGCCAGTATAGCACGCGCAGCGGCGGGCGGCCGCGGCCTTAATCGCCTAACCAAGCCAAGAAATCATCGAAGCATCGGTAGAACTCGGTCGGATCGGCCTGATGCAGGTTGTGGTCGGGCAGCGATAGCTCATAGGCGCGGGCAGCGGGGATCTCGCGGGCCATCCTATGGAAGGCTTCGTCAGAGACGGCCTCGCCGCCCCGCGCCCTGGCGACCATGGTCGGGCAGGCGATGCGCGGCAGGAGCTCCCACCAGGACGAGTTATTGGCCAAGCCCGCCGCGATCGCGTACGGGTCGAAGAGCGGACGGACGCCCTCGTCGTCCTCGCGGAGCCCGTTCATGAAGTATCGGATCGCCGTCTCGCTCTCGGCCCAGGCGGAGATCGCCTCGCGCGCCGCCGTCCAGGAATCGAAGGGCGGCCGCAAGGCGGCCGTAACCGGATCGTCGACGCGTATCTCGTCAGGCGGGAGCGGCGGCCGCGGCGGCGAGCCCTCGGGAGACTTATCCAGCAAGGCCAAGCCCCTAACTAAATCCGGCCGGGCGACCGCGAGCTGGGCGGCGACCTGGGCGCCCATCGAATGCCCGATCGCGACGAGCTCGCGCAAACCCAAGGCGTCGGCCAGCGCCGCCGCGTCGCCGGCCAACTCCTCGGCCGTATACGAGGAGCGCGGCCTATCGCTCAAGCCGTGGCCGCGCTGATCGGGCGCGACGATGCGATAGCGCCCGGCGTAGCGGAGCATGAGCTCGCGCCAGGTCTCGGCCCGTCCCCAGCGCCCGTGCAGCAGCAGCATGGCGCGCCCGCCTTCGCCGGCCTCCAGGCAGAACAGGCCGAGCCCCTCCAGCCGAATCCGTCGCCGTCGTATATCCGTCATAGCGCCTCCTTCGCCGCCGCCCTCGCGGCTCGGGCCTTCCCCTCCCCGCGTCCGAGGAGGGTAAAGCCCAAGCCCGCCGCCGCCGCGACGCCGAACATCGTAGCCCAGAGGGCTCCCATCCCGAAGCGGTGGATGATCTCGCCGCCTACGGGCGTGGATAAGGACCAGCCCAGGCCGCCCAGCACGGGCAGGACCGCGTTGAAGCGGCCGCGGTGCGACATCGGGGTATGGTTCGCCACGTACACCTCGGCGTTGGTGGCGTTCACGATCTCGCCGGCGGTCCATATCGCCGCGGAGATCAGGAAAATGGCCGGCCCCCTGGCCAAGGCCAAGACCCCGAAGCCCACGGCGTAGAGCCCGGCGGAGGCCGCGACGTTGTAGACGGCCGGCCGCTTCTTTAAGAGGGCGATGAGCGGCGTGGTCAAGGCCAGCACCAGGAGCGCGTTCATGGTCATCACCAGGCCGTAGAGCTTGGCGCCGCCGGAGCCTAGGAGCGACTCGGCATGCAGGGGCAGCGCGAAGCGATGTTGGGCGTACACGAAGCCCAGGCAGGAGTTGAGGAGCACGAACGCCACCAGGCGCGGCCGCGCGCGTATCGCCGACAGGAGTCCGCCCTCATGGGCGCGCTCCGTAGAACCCTCGTCGTCCAGGCTCGCCCGCAACGCCTCGTCGTCCGGCTTCGTCTCGGGAACCGCGATGAGGACGACGACGCACGCGGCGAGGGCGGCCGCGGCGTTGCCCCAGAAAAGCCAGGCCGGCGCCGCGTTGAAGAGGAAGCCGGCCACCAGCGGGCCCACGGCGAAACCCAGGTTATGCCCTAGATAGTTCAGTGAGAAGGCGGCCTGCCGGTTCTCCGGCGTAGTCAAGTCGGTATGCATGCTCGAGCGGGCGGGATCGGAGAAGCCGTCGAAAAGCACGCTCAAGAGCACCAAGGCCGGTACGAGCTCACGCGCGCCCAGCTCCCCCGCGAGGCCGAGGGAACCCAGCCCGATCGTCAGGTCGGGGCGCAGGGCGAAGAGCCCGCAAGGCAGGTAGCAGAGGGCCGCCAAGGCCTGCGCGCCGATGGCCAAGGCCTTGCGGCCGCGGGCGTCGGCGATCTTGCCGCCGAGCGCGGCCCCCGGGAGGTAGGCCAGTGAGGTGAGCAGCATGATACGGCCCGCCTCGCGCACGTCCATGCCCAGCTTCTTGGTCAAGAAGAGCGTTAGGAAAGGGAAGACGAAGATGCCCGCGCCGTTGATCACGGTGGCGACGAAGAGCGCGTAAATCGGCTTGGGCAAGCCCGCGTACATTAAGAACGACGAACGGAGCTTTTCTATCCAGGATTTCATGGTAACCTCGTATTCGGTCGCAAGCTTAGCGCGCTACCGTGCGGGGCGGCCAGCGGCGAGCGGGTGGAAAAAACCCTTAGAGCGAAGTATTCGCCCGTCTTTACAGGCTCGCCTCCCCGTCGTATGATCGCGCCTATCCTATCCAAGTCGACGTTACCACGAGGTGCCATGTCAGCGCGCGCCGCCAAGGGCGAGGGGGACCTTTTCGCCCGGCTCCAGGCTACCGGTAAGCTACCCGCCCTGCTCCGCGGGCTCGGCGTATTCCTCAAGGACTACGAGGCCGGCGTCGGCGTGCCCAACACGCTCTGGGCCGAGCTCGGCTACGGCCCTGACGAGCTCGGCGCGGAGCTGTGGCGGGAGCTGCTCCATCCCGACGATCGGGAATACGCCTTGGAGAGCTGGGACCGCGCCTACCGCGGCGAGGCCGACGCCTGGTCGGGCCAGTTCCGCATCAGGGCCAAGGACGGCAGCTACAAGACCGTGAGGCATCGCACCATCATCCTGGAGCGCGGCCCCTCGGGAGCGCCGAGCCTGGCCTTCGGCGTGGACCAGGATTTGAGCGACCTGGCCGACGAGCTCGAGGCGGAGCGGGAGGCCAGGCTACGCGCCGAGTCGGCGCTCATGCGCGCCGAGCTCCTCCGCGCCGCGGGCACCGTCGCATCGAGCGCGCTCGACGGCATAGAGGCGGTGGACCGCGTCATAGCCCAGGCCAGGTCGGTACTCGAGTTCGACGCCGCCTTCGTCTGGCAACCGGAGGACGGCCGGCTCGTATGCCTGCGCGCGGTCGGCGCGGACCCCATGGACCTGCCGGACGCCGTAGGCGCGGTCGAGGAGTCGGCCAAGGGCTTCAACCCCAGCATATCGTCGCTACCCTTCGGCTCGTCGCTCTGCCTGCCCTTGGTCACGCGGAGCCGCGTGCTCGCCGTCATGCAGTTCCTGTCGCGCCGCGCCCCCTTCGGGGAGGACTCCCTGCGCACCGCCCTGGGCTTCGCCGATTCGGCGGCGGTCGCCCTGGCCAACGCCCTGCGCTTCAGCGCCTCCGAGCGCCTGGCCGCCACCGATTGGCTCACCGGCCTAGGCACGCGCCGCCGCTTCGAAGAGCGCGGCCTGGCCCTCCTGGCCGACGGCCCGGCCTGCCTCTCCTGCCTGATGATCGACATCGACCATTTTAAGCGCGTGAACGACGAGCACGGCCACCAGGCCGGCGACGCCGTCCTACGGGAGCTCGGCGCCTTCGTCCGCGGCGCGTTCCGCGACGCCGACCTGGTTTGCCGCTACGGCGGCGAGGAGCTCGTCGTGCTCATGCCCGGCGCCTGCGCCAAGGCCGCCGCGGAGGCCGCCGAGCGCGTACGGCTCGGCGCGAAGACCCTGCGCTTCCCCTCGGTGCCCGGCCTGACGATCAGCGTCAGCGTCGGGGCGACGACGATCCCCGAGCCCCCCCGCGCCGACCCGCGGGCGACGCTCTCGGCCATCGTAGCCAGGGCCGACGCCGCGCTGTACCGCGCCAAGGGCGCCGGCCGCGACCGCGTCGAGGTCGAGAACTAAGCGCGAACGTTTTAAAGGGAGGCTCCGATGGATAGCGAAGGCGTCGTCCAGGCTCAGCTCGACCGTTACAACGCGCGCGACCTAGACGGCTTCTGCGCGCTCTACGCTGACGACGTCGAGGTCTACGCCTTCGGCCGCCCCGAGCCCGAGCTCCGCGGCCAAGAGGCCTTCCGCGCCCGCTACCGCGGACGCTTCGCCCTGCCCGGGCTCCGCGCGCGCATCGAGGCGCGTATCGTCCAAGGGAACGTCGTCATCGACCATGAAAAAGTGTCCGGCCTTCCGGGCGAGGCGGGCGAGCGCTCGGTGATCGCGATTTACGAGCTAGAAGGCGGGCTGATACGCCGGGTGACCTTCATCCGCTAAGGCCCGGAGCCTCGCGGGCCGGGCATCGCGACGCCCCGAGCTCGGAGCGTCGGAGCGCCCGTCGCGCGGGCTAGTCGCAGCCCTCGCGGCCCCTTAAGTCGCGGCAAATCACGTTCGCGCCGAAGTAGCGGCCCTCGGCGTCATACAAGAAGCGCGCGCTATCCTCGCGCCTGAAATAGGCGCCCCGCGCATCCATGATCCTATACGAATAGATCAGGGTCTCGGTTTTACGGGCGAAAGCGTCGTTAAGCTTCGCCGTCAGGGGGCCCCGGTCGTCTGGATGGATCTTGGCGAAGACCTCCTCGTCGGAGCCCGGGAGCTCGTCGGCGGAAGCGTAGCCCATCATCTTGAGATAGGCCGGAGAGGCGTAGGAGATGCGCCTATGCTCGTCGAAGACCAGGATGCCGTCGGAGATGCTCTCGGCCAAATGCTTAAACATGGTCCGGCCGAAGCTCAGGTCCAGCTCGTAGCGTCGGATACGCGTTACGTCGCGGGCGATCGCCAGGATTCGGTCATCGTCGATCTTAGAGATGCGCAGGTCATACGAACGCGGGGCGCCGTCGATCTGGAGCGTATAGTAATGCGACTGGATCTCCCCCGTCTCGATGCAGGCCCGGTAGAGCGCTAAATGGGCCTCGGCCTCGTCGTGAGGGAAGATATCGCGGATGTTCGCGCCCACGACGCGTTCGTCGGGCACGGCCAGATGGCTCACGGTCCGATGATAGCTGAAATCCTCGATGCGCCCGTCCTTGGAGACGACGAACATGATGTCGGGAACGGCCTGGAGCATGGCCGCATGGCGCCGCTCGCTATGCTTGGTCTTACGATGCGCCTCGTAGAGCTCGAAGGCCATCTCTATCGACGAGCGGAGCACGAAGTCGCCGCTATTCTTAAGCACGTAGCCGTAGCGCGTTATGCCGCGGACCTTCTCGACCATCTCGCGCTCGGCGTGCGAGGTATGGAAGATGATGGGAATCAAGCGCGCGTCTAGGATGCGCTCGGCGGCCTCGGGCCCGGATAGCCCCCGTCCTAGATCCACGTCCATGAGGATCAGGTCGACCTGACGCTCGCCGACGATCTTCAACGCCTCCTCGCCCGATAACGCCCCGAGCGCCCGATAGCCGAAGGCCTCGATCTTCTTTTTCAAGGCGAGGAGTATGATCGCCTCGTCCTCCACCGCCAAGATCGTCCGCTCGCCCATGCCGCCGCCGCGCTACGCCGAAGATGTGCCTCTACTGTAATACGGGCGGATTAGATTAGCAAAGGAATACGGTAAATGCGTTTCAACTCCGGATGAGGACTTGGCTTCCGCGGCTCGCCGTCCTGGCTCGTCGCTCCAGCCCGCCTCGCTCGGTAGCGCTTCGCGCAAACGCAGGGTTTTGGGTTGATAGGCCCGCTATCGCGGGCGCGTTACAAGTCCCCATCTGGCTTATTAAAATGAAAAACCCGCCCTTACGGACGGGTTTTTCATTTCTGCCCAGAGGGGGACTTGGCTTCCGCGGCTCGCCGTCCTGGCTCGCCGCTCCAGCCCGCCTGCGGGCCCTGGCGCGCGCATCCTTGCGCGCTTTTCGCCGCGGTTGCGGCGCGGGCCCTCCGGTTCAAGTCCCCCACTGGCTTATAGAAATGAAAAACCCGCCCTTACGGACGGGTTTTTCATTTCTGCCCAGAGGGGGACTTGAACCCCCATGCCTCTCGGCACTAGTACCTGAAACTAGCGTGTCTGCCAATTCCACCATCTGGGCGCGGGAATCGGTGCGAAGAAGTGTATATACTGGACGGCACGGGCGCGTCAAGGGCAGGCGCGCGCAGAGTCTCGCCGTAAGCCCGCGAATGGGCCGAGAAGCGTTTCCGCTTGCCTCGCGCCTTCGCCCGTGCTAGCCTCATTTTTAATCGAACGATCATTCGTTTATATGGAGGGATTATGGACGGCAAGTCGGGCGTGATAGCTTTCGTCGACCTAAGTACGGGCGTTATCGAGGAGCGAAAGCCGGGCGACGCGCTCTACGAGCGTTGGATAGGCGGCGCCATGCTCGGGGCGGCCCTCCTAGCGGAGCTCATCCCCGCGGGAGCCGACCCGCTGGGTCCCGATAACGCGCTGGCCTTCATGCCCGGGCGGCTCACCGGCGCCGGTTCCCTCATGACCGGCCGATGGACGGTCTGTACCAAGAGCCCGCTTACCGGCGGCTGGGGCGACGCCAACTGCGGCGGCACCCTGGCGCCCGCGATCAAACGCTGCGGCTGGGACGGGCTGATCTTTACCGGCATAGCGCCTAAGCCCGTCGCCTTCGTATGCGACGAGCGCGGGCCGCGGCTGGAGGACGCCTCCGGGCTCTGGGGCCTGGACGCCGTCGAAACCGAAGCACGGGTAGCGGCCGCATGGAACGCCGGAGGCGGCAAGCTTAAGCCCGCCATCGCGACGATAGGCACGGCCGGCGAGAAGCTCTCCCTTATATCAGGCATCTCCAACGACGGCGGGCGCTACGCGGCCCGGTCGGGCGTCGGCGCCGTAATGGGTTCCAAACGCCTTAAGGCCGTAGCGCTGGCCGGGTCCAAGCCCGTCGGGGCGGCCGACCCGGAGACGATGAAGGCGCTCTCGGCCGCCTACGCCGCGGCGGTCAACGGCGTTAAGCTGCCCGGCTTCTTGCGCGGGCGCGCCCTGACCCTCATGGGCCGCCTCCTGGGCATGAAGACCGTGCTTCCCTTGGACGGGATCCTCGTCGCCGGCATCTTCAGGCGCTGGGGCACCATCTACAACAACATGGCCGGCATCGTAAACGGCGACTCGCCGGTTAAGAACTGGGCCGGCTCGGTTAAGGACTTCGGCCCCGCGCGCTACGCCAAGCTTGATCCCGACCGCATCGTCGCGCGGGAGCGCAAGAAATACCGCTGCTACTCCTGCGTCCTGGGCTGCGGGGGCGAGGTGGACGCTCCCTCGGGCGGGCTCATGCACAAGCCGGAATACGAAACCTGCTGCGCCTTCGGCCCCCTGCTCCTGAACGACGACCTCGATACGGTCTTCGTCTGCAACGAGCTCTGTAACCGCGCCGGCCTCGATACGATTTCCGCCGGCTCGACCATAGCCTTCGCCATGGAGTGCTGGGAGAAGGGCATGCTCACGCGGGCGGATACCGGCGGCCTCGCCCTGGAATGGGGCGACCCCAAGGCTATAGTCGCGCTCCTTAAGCTCATGATCGCGCGGGAAGGCATAGGCGATATCCTGGCCGACGGCGTGGCCAAGGCCGCCGAACGCATCGGCCGCGGCTCGTCCGGCTGCGCGGTGTTGGCCGGCGCCCAGGAGCCGGGCATGCACGACGGGCGCATGGACCCGATCATGTCCATCTCCTACGCCGCCGACCCGACGCCCGGCCGCCATACCGTCGGCGCCGGCGCCTACTACAACGTGAGCAAGATATGGGAATTCGTCAGCTGGGCGCCGCGCGTCACCCGGCCCTATCGCAAGGCCAAGGAGTACGAGGATAGCGAGGACGAGGCGCTCAAGGCGGCCGCCTTAAGCGCCTTCAAGCAGCTATTGGACGCCGCCGGCGGCTGCCTCTTCGCCCTGACCACCGGCCTCAACCACTGGCGCTTCTTCGACATGCTGAACGCCGGCACCGGCGCCGCCTTAAGCCCCGACGAATGGATGGCCAAGGGCGCCGCGGCGCAGAAGCTACGGCGCGATTTCAACGCCGCCCATGGCCTGAGCCGCGCCGCCTGGCACCCGCGGCTCTCGGGCGAGGAGGCGCTGGAGCGCGGCCCCCTGGCGGGTAGGAGCCTGCCCCTGGCGGCCATGGTAAGGCGCTTCGAGCGGACGATCGCCGAGAAGGCCGGTCCGGCTAAGGCGGGCGCCGGCGGCTCCGCGCCCGCGGGCGGGGTCGGCTCCGCCCAATGAGCGTCGTCGTCTTCGAGCGCCTGCCGGCGGGCGCGTACGAAGAGGGCTGCGTCTTCCTGCCCGCCGACTACGGCACGGCGGCCTGGGAACGGCGGCCCGAGGTAGCCGCGATAAGGCGGGCGGTCTTCGCCGCCCTGGACCGACTCGACGCCGAGACCGGCGCGGGCGAGCGGCTGCGGGATAGGCCCGTCGTCGTCAAGCCCAACTTGGTCCTCGTCTATCGCGATATCGGCACCGAGCGCTCGGCCTACCCCGAGACCACCGACCCCCGCGTCCTAGACGCGGCCGTCCTCTGGCTACGGGAGCGCGCCTCGTCGGTCGCCATACTAGAAGGCGCCGGCCGCGGCGCGCCGACCCGCACGGCCTTCAGGCTCTCGGGCGTCGACCGCCTGGCCCGCCGCCGCGGCTGCGAGCTCGTGGCCGTGGAGGAGTCCCCCATGGCCCGCTACTTCCTGCCCGGCGCCCGGGTGCAGCGCGAGATACTCGTGCCCGAAAGCCTCGTCCCCGCCATAGAAGGGCGCGGCGCCTACGTCTCGGTACCCAAGCTTAAGACTAACCTGTACACCGGCGTTACCCTAGGCTTTAAGAACGCCATGGGCCTGCTGCCGTACAACCTAAGGCAGCGCGACCACGACGCGTCCATCGAGGATAAGCTCGTCGACATACTCCGCCTTATTAAGCCCTCGATCACGCTCATCGACGGCGTCGTGGGTGGCGAAGGCGAATGCCCCGCGCCGGTATTCCCGGTCGACAGCCGCGCGATCATCGTCGGCGACCACGCGGTAGAGACCGACCGCGCGGCCACGGCCTTCATGGGCTTCGATCCGAATGAAATCGGCCTTATGCGGAAGGCCGACGAGGCGGGCTTCGGCGACCCCGACGGCGCGCGGATCGTGGGCGACGCCGCGCCGGTCCGCTTCAGGCCCGCCGACCGTAGCCTGCTCTCGCCGCGCGTCCGCTCCCTCTTCCCCGAACTGACCGCGCTCTACGGCCTGAGCCCGACGGAAGCGCTCGGGGCGACGACGGGGACGAGGCCCGGCGACCGCCCGATAGCCGAGCCCGCGGCCGCCGCGGGGGCCCGGTCGGCTACGCCCGAGCTCCCGCGGCGCTCGGAGTCGGCGTGCCGCGGCGGCTGCGTCGCCTCTACGCGCTTCGGCCTGGCCATGATGGAGGCCGAGGGCGCCCGCTTCAAACGGCCGGCCCTCCTGGCCATAGGCCCGGGATTGCCGCCGGGCGCTCCGGGCAACGAAGCCGGCGCGGAACCCGTCTGGCTGGACGCCGAGGGCCGCCCATGGACGGCTCGTGACGTAGCAGGCTTTAAAGGCCTCAAGGCCGCCGTAGGATCGTGCTCACGGCCGCTCGCCGAATACGTAGACTACTTCGCGGCGGGATGCATGCCGCTGGCCAACGCGCCGCACGCGATACTGCACCGCCTCTCGGGAACGCGCTGCGCGGTCTTGGGAGCGCGAAACCGTCGCCTGGCCGGGCTCCTCGTCGATACCCTGCGCTGCCGCGCCGCGCGCCGCCGCCTCCTTCTATCGGGCAGGCGCATCGACGTGGCCTATCCCTGGGAGAAGAAGCTCGAGGCGGAACGCGGCCCCGTGGGGAGCGACGGCGCGTCGGTCGCCGCCGGCTTAAGCTATCTTTCCTGGCCGCTCGAACCCATAGTCGATCCGGACGAACGCCGCGGCCTCTTGGCGGCGGAGGACGACCTGGCCTTGGCCTCGATGAACGGGGTGTACCGGCGCGGGGAGGCCCGTAGGCTCGTCCGCGCGGCTGCCGGCGCCCTTACGGGACTGGCGACCTGGCTCCCGCTCGCGGCGTCGGCCGCGGCCGCCGCCGGGGGCCGGTATACGGCATCGGCGAGATTCCTAACGATCTGGCTAAGCCTCATGGCGCTGCACCTGGCCGAGCTACCCCTAGCCCTCAACGCGGCTCGGCGCGTCGGCGCGGGTCGGCCATGGCGCCGCGTCGCCCTAACGCTCGCCGCGGGCTTTCCCGCCTGGGTCGGGCTCCGGGCCGAGGACGCCGAGGGCCCCGAGGCGGCGGGGAGGCGCATCAGGCCCGGTAGGTAACCGCCTTATCGACGAAGCTAAGCTCGGCGATCCCGAGCGAATCCGGCTCGAAGAGGCCGCGCGCCTCCGCGGCCGCTATCACCGGGCCGACGACGGCCTCCGGAACGATGAGGTCGCAGGTCTCGCGCGCGTGCACCGGCCGGTCCTTGCCCGCGGCGTACGAGCGGTGCTCCAAGGGCACCAGGGTCGCGCCGCCGGCGCCCGCGTCCATCGCGGCGCGCACGAACTCGCCCACGAGGCCCTCCTCGGTCACGAACGACAGGCAGTAGAGCGGGTCCGCGCGATCGCGCGCCCCGGTTCCGCGGGCCGGCCTGACCGGGGCTAGGCGCCGCCAGTCGGAGGAGCCGCGTAGCTCGTCGAGGGCGGCGATCACCTGCTCCATGCTGGCCGCCGAGCTGCGCTTACCATGCCTAACCCGGAGGTTCACCGCCGCCGCCCGCACCGGATAACGGTAGATGAAGCCCTGGCCGGGCCGGTCGAGGCGGGCCTTATGCACCGCCAAACCTTCCACCAAGTCGGCGTCGCGCTCGGGTACGATGAAGTAGATGACTTCCTTATCCACCGGTATCGTGATGCGAAGGAGGCCGAGCTTGTTCCGTAGGCCCATGCCCTCGCCGAAGGAGACCACGGGGACGCACAGCCCTAAATCCAGGACGACGTCGGCCAAGGGACCGGCCATGCCGCGCTGCACGATGCAGCAGAGCGCCGCGTAGGCCTCAGGCCTGGAGCCGCCCTCCGACGACAGCTCGGCCAGGAGGGCCTCGTCGAACTCGAGCGCCCCGCCGCGGCGCACCCCGGCGTCCTCGGCGAAGAGGCTACCGCGTCCGGGCAGATAAAGGTCCGCGGCCTCCGCGACCCGGCGCATGACGCCGGCCTCGAAGCGCCGCGGGACGTACCAGCGCAGCAGCTCGGCGCGGTCCTCGGCGGCGCGGACCGCGGGCCCGAAGCCCAGGCCCAGGCCCAGGAGGCCGCGGGTCTCCTCGAGCGATATCTGCTTGGCGCGCTGGACGAAAACCTCGGGCAGGCGAAGGTCCCGCAGGGCCTCCGCCACCGCCGGGGCGACGTTGACGTCGGCCACGCAGCTGATCTTGGACAAAGGCTCGAAGCCTTCCATCGCCGGCCTCATAAGAGCGCCTCCTTGGCCAACGAGCGCCGAGCCCTGGCCTTCACGGCTAGGCCCGAGGCCAGCACGAAGACGACGGGGAAAACGCTGGCCGCGGCCACGGCGCCGAAGCCGGAGCCGCCGCCCGCGCCCAGCCCCAAGCCGGTGGCGATGACGAGCGGCACGGTCACCGGGCCCGTCGTGACGCCGGCCGAATCCCAGGCTATTCCGGAGAACTCCTCCGACGAGAAGGCCGTCAAGACGAGCGCCAAGGTATAGGCCGGGGCCAAGATCCAACTGAGCTCGAAGGAGAACAGGATGCGCGCGAAGCCGGCCGCCAGGCCTATGCCCACGCCTATGCCGACGTTGCGTACGAGCGTCGACTTGCGGTAGGTACCGGTCGTCAAGTCCTCTACGGTTCGCCCCAAGGCCGACAGCGACGGCTCGGCCAGGGTCGCCCCGAGGCCGAGCGCGAAGACGAAGAGCAGGACGGCGCCCATGCCGGCGTAGCGGCCCCAGGCGGAGAACACCGCGCTTTCGACCGGGACGTAGCGGTAGGCGCCGCTCGCGGCGTCAAGCGATAGCTCGGCCTCGGGCACGGCTATCGGCCCTCGGCCGTGATCTACCCAGATGAAGCGTCGCGGGCCGTCCGGACCGGCGACCCGAAAAAAGTCCTCGTCCGATAGCCGCCCGAGATCGAGGGCCCGATCCTCGCGGGCGGTCGCCTCGTAGGCGCGCGGCAAGGCCGCGCCGGCCTGGCTACCGAGCGCCGATAGCCCCCGCTCCATGCCGGCGTTAAACAAGAACAGGCCAGCGATCGAGAAGGCCAAGCCCAAGACTATCTCATCTAAAGCCCGAATCCTCTCGCGCAAGAAAACGGCCAAGGTAACGACTAAGATAAGGGCCAGGGGCAAGACCGCCGTCACCGCGGCCCGCAGCTGCGCCGCCAGGCCGCCTGCGGCGCGTCCCGGCGAATCCGGCGAATCCGGAGGCGCATCGGCTGCCTCCGCCCGGGTCTCAAGCGGGCTCGGCGACGCCGCGGAGCCGGAGCCGCGCTCTGGTGAGAGGGCCCACAGGGCGAAGGCGGGATCTAGGGAACCGATCGCTACGGCGAGGTCGGCGGCGGCGGCCAAGGCCGCCTCGTCGCCGGCCACGAAAAGGGCCTTAGCCCGCGCCTCGGGAACGGGCGAGAAGAACGTCGGCGCCCCCGCGGGCGATGGCGCCCGCCCCTCGACGGCCAAGGCCAAGCCGAAGACGGCCAAGACCGGCAGGGCGGAGGCCAAGGTAACCACGCCTAGGCTCGTAGCGCCGCCGCGTCCCCGACCGGCTATGCGCGACACCCCGATGCCGAGCGCGATCACCAGGGGCACCGTCACCGGTCCCGTGGTCACGCCGCCGGTATCCCAAGCCAGCGCGGCCACGGGCCTTAGCGTCGGCGAGAGCTCGAAATATATCGATATACCCACTAATACCGGTACGATGGAGAAGATAAACGGCTTCAGGCTCCAGCCGTACAGGAAACGGAGCACGCCTACGACCACCGCGACGCCGACCCCGGCCGCGACCGCGGCCACGAGCAGGCCCGAGCCGCGATTTAAGAAATAATACAGAAGCGGGCTCTCCCAGGGTAGCGCGGCGCCGCCCTGGGCTTTTAGGAGGCCGATGGCCGGTTCGGCCAGCGTGGCCGCGACGCCCACCGAGGCCGCGAAGGCGGCTATCGCCGCGACGCCGGCTCGGCCGGGGAGCTTTAGGCCGCACTGCTCGCCCAAGGGCATGATCGCGAGGAACAAGCCCTCCATGAAGAGGGCCAGGCCGATCACCGTCGCGCCGATGCCGAAGGCGGCGCCGAGCGCGTCCTGGATCGGAGCCTTGAGTATCAGGGCCTGAACGGCGACTAAGTATACGACGATGAATCCGACCGAGCGGAGCTGTTCGACGATCTTCACGCGGGCGTACGCGCCTATCATGGCGATCGCCCGCCTCGGTTCTATCCTGATCTTCGCCTGCTCGGCGCGGGGCCTAGTCTTCGTTCGATCTTTAGGGGACAAGGGCGACTCCCGCCGGAATTGATCCGGCGGTACCATCATAGCTTTGAGCCCTACCCTTGTCCAAGCCTTACGACACGAGCCGAGCCGCGAGACCCGCTACATAGCGTCCCTGATAGCGCGCGCCGTCCAACTCGTTGGCGCTCGGCATGCGCTCGCCCGAGCCGCCGGCGATGGTCGACGCGCCATAGGGCGAACCGCCGGTAATCTCGTCGATGCGCGTCTGCCCCTGGAAGGCATAGGGCAGGCCCGCCACGACCATGCCGTGATGCAGGAGCGTCGTATGGAACGAGAGGATCGTGCTCTCCTGGCCGCCGTGTTGCGTCGCCGTCGAAGTGAAGACCGATCCGAGCTTGCCTACCAGCGCGCCCTTAACCCAGAGCGGCCCGGTGGAGTCGAGGAACAGGCGCATCTGTCCGATCATATTGCCGAAGCGGGTCGGCGTGCCGAAGATGATGGCGTCCGCGCCCTCCAGGTCGGCGTGCGTCGCTTCGGAAATGTGGGCGATAGAGGACTGAAAACCGGCCGCGCCCATCTTCTCGAGGATTTCCGGCTTCAGCGTCTCGGGAATCCGCCTGAGAATGGCCTCGGCGCCGGGAACCTCCTTGACGCCTTCGGCGACGGCCTTCGCCATCTCGTATATATGGCCGAACGTGGAATAGAAAGCGATGAGTACCTTCATGTACTTCCTCCTTACATTATCGTTTTAGTAATATATTAAGAGTTTCCAATACCGTCAACAATAAAACGCGAAGCCGCGCCGAAGATCGGGGCCGGAAGCGCCCCGATCTTCGGCCTACGGCTCCTTCGCCGCCAAGGCGTTCTTAAGGAGCTGGATATGCTTGCCCGGATAAACGGCTTGGGGGCAAACGCGCGAGCACGCTAGATGACGTTCGCAGGCCGGCGCGCCGTCCGCCGCGCCGGCCCGATCGAGGAGCTCCGCGGCCCTCGCCTCGCCCCGTTCGCGCCCGCGGTTCAAGGCCGCCAGGGCGGCCGGCCCGATAAAGGGCGCGCCGACCGGGCAGGACGACGAGCAGAGCCCGCATTCGATGCAGGCCTCGAAGCGGACGCGTTCGGGAGCGCCGCCTCCGGCCCCGTCGCGCGTCGGATCACCCTCGAGCGCGGCCTTGCCGCCGGTCTCGGCGGCCCGAAGATAACCTAGCCATTCGGGTACCGCGCGCAGGGCCTCGTCCGGCCGGGCGGCCGCGCCGCCTATGAGCGCGCCGCGCCGTATCGGATCGACGCGGACGATGACGGCGCCGTCCGCCCCGGTCTCCGGCGGCTCGGGCGGGCCGCCGGGCCTACGCGGGCGCGGGGCCGCCAGGTCGTCCAGGCGCGTCAGGCACATGAGCGATTCAAGCCCGTTCACCACGGCGCCGCAGGTGCCGCAGGAGCCGTGGTGGCAGGAGTGCCGGTAATGGGGAACGCGGACGGGGAAGGCCCCGTCTTCGCCGGCGGCCCTGAGCGACTCCAAGGCGTCGAGCACGGTCATGGCGGGATCGAGATCGGCGCGCAGTTCGGCGTAAGCGTCGCCGTCCTTAACGAACAGGATAAAGCGCATGGCCTAAGCCCCCTTCCGCTCGGCGGACGCGTCCAGGGCGCGCCAACTCGGCAGCACGAAATCGGCCGTCCGGCAGGGCTCCGCTATACCCAGGCGGGCGCAGACTTCGTCGGCGGCCTTCTCGGCCATGATGCGCAAGGCGGTAGCCTTACCGCCTATCAGGGTGCACATGCCGGCTACGCCGTCCGCCGCATGATCGAGCACGGCGAAATCGCGCGAGATGGCCCGGCCCTCGGCGTCGTTCCCCGCTCGCCCGGCCAGAGGACGCGCTGCGGCCCAGGCCGCATGGAAAGGCGCTTCGGCGAAGGCCGGCGCGAGCTCGACGGCCCGCCGTTTCAGATAGTCGATCTCTTCGGCGGAGGGCTGGATGCCCTCGGGCGAATCGGCGCGCCGCTGCGTGCTTCCGATGATCGAAAGGCCGCGCTGGGGCACGAGGATATCGCCGTCGCCGGGGGGAGCCAGGCGGGAGATCACCATGTCGGTCAGGCGCCCCTTCACCGCGAGCATGGCGCCGGGAGCCGGGGTAATGGGCACGTCCAGGCCGGCCAGGGCGCCGACCCTGCCCGCCCAGGCGCCGGTCGCGCTCACCAGGTAATCGAAGGAGAGCCTTTCCTCCCGGCCGTCGGGCCCGCGCAGGGCGGCCCCGACGGCCCGTCCGCCGCGGAGCTCTATCCCGATCAGCTCCGTGAACGCCCTTAAATCGGCGCCCAGCGCGGCCGCTCCGGCCAGGAAGGCGGCGGGAACCCGATACGCGTCGAAGCTACCGTCCGGTACCCACACGGCGCGGCGGACGGCCGGGTTCAGGGCCGGCTCCCAGCCGCGCGCCTTCTCGGTCGCCACATCCCGCGCCGGGATGCCCGCCTCAAGGCAGGCGGACAAGAACCTATCGCCGTAATCGGCCTCCTCGTCGCTCAGCGCGACGAAGAGCCCCCCGTTATACTCGATCGCCTGGGGGACGATGCGGCGGAGTATCAGCGTCTCCCGCATGCATTCGCGCGCGATGTCGCGGTCGCCCACGGCGTAGCGAGCGCCCGAATGCAGCTGGCCGTGATGGCGGCCCGTGGTGCCGGAGGTAAACTCGCCCTTCTCGACGAGCAGGACCGAAAGCCCGCGGAGGGATAGGTCGTAGGCCAAGGCGGCGCCGGAGCCGCCGCCGCCCACGACGCAGACGCGGGCGGCGTGCCTATGCGGAACGGGGGGATTGAACATAGGGTAGCAGTATAGGGGCGCCCGCCGCCCGAAGCAAGCTTAGAGCGCCGGCGGTTCGGCCTAGCGCAGCGGCGGCTCGGGCGGCTGCCAGCGGCCCGACGAACCGGGTATCCCCATGCCCAGGGTCCAGTAAGCGGGGACCGGCACCGAGCCGCCGTCCGGCGCGTCGCGGCGGTCGCTAGCCGCCGGTAAGTCGCTGGCGCCGGCGATGAAGAGGCGCCTGGCCCGCTTGCCGGCGCCCGCGGCGGCGTGCCTGGCCGCGAACTCGTCTAGGTAGGCGCGGAGCTCTTGCCAGGCCTCGTCGTCGCAATGGACGAGCTGGTCGTAGAGGAAGGCGCGCCGGGCGGAACCGGCCGCGCCGTCGGTTCCCTCGGCCTCGTCCCCGGCCTCCATCATCGTGCGCTCCAAGAAGGCCTTCAGGCCCTCTTTAAAGCGCCTGGCGATCATGCGCGACAGCTCGTCGCGAAGCGCGCCGTCCTCGTAGCCGGGGCCCAAGCCCGGCTGGACTACGAAGTGCCGGGCGGACGGCTCGTAATAACGGGCGATGATGCCGTTCACCACCTCGGTGCGCGCCACGGCCACGATGCCCGCGGCCTCCAGGAGGCGCATGTGGTAATGGGCCTTGCCCGGGCCGTCGCCCAAGGCGCGCGCCAGCTCGGTCGCCGTCGCCGGCCGGCCATGCTGCCTGAGCGCGTTCAGGAGCCGCATCCGATACGGATGCGTAAAGGCCTTGATGCGCTCCTCGGTGTCGAGCTCCAATTCCTCGAGCATGGCGGGTCCCGGCGCGCGCCCGGCTCGGCGAGCCTAGCGCCGACCCCGGAACGAGACGCGGACCTGCTTATACAGGCCCTCGCCCTCGCTCTTGGTATCGATGTCGACGATGTCGTTCAGGGTCGTGTGCACGATGCGGCGCTCGAAGGGGTTCATCGGCTCCAGCAGCACCGAATTCTTGGTGCGGCGCACCTTCTCGGCCACCTCGTAGGCCATCTTCACGATGGACTCCTCGCGGCGGATGCGATAGTTCTCCGAGTCCAGGATGACGCGCAGGTCCTCGCGGCCGAGACGGCCGGCGTAGACGTTCACCAGGAGTTGCAGGGCGTCCAGGTTCTTGCCCTTCTTGCCGATCAGGATGGCCGCGCTCTCGCTCTCGATGCGTATGCCCAGCTTCTGCTCCTCGCGGAACAGGACGCTGGCCTTGCAGCCGTAGCCCATGCGCTCGACCACGCCGGTCGTGAACTCCAAGAGCTTTCGCTCCAGCTCGGCGTCCTCGGGGGCGTCGGGCGAGCGCTCGCGGCGGGGCTCTTCGACGCGCGCGGGCCGGTCCTCGGCCGGGCGCCTGCGCTCATCGGCCTGCCGCGGCTCGCGGCGACTCTCGGCGGTAGCGAGCCCGGGGGCCGGCTCGCGGGTATGCACCTTTATCACGGTCTTGCCGCGCTTTAAGAAACCGCCGCGCTGCGACTCCACGATCTCCACGTCGAACTCGTCCCGCGCCAGGCCCAGGCCCGCCGCGGCTAGTTCGATGGCCTCTTCCTCGGTCCGGCCTTCGAATTCATATACCATATCGAATCTCCTCTAGGGCGCGCCGCGCTATCCCGCTCTCGGGGCTTCGCCTCGGCGCGCCGGGATACTAACTTCGTTACTTCCGGCCGTTCTTCACGCCCTTGGGACCCTTGCCCGCGATGACCTTGCCGCTCGCGGGGGCCTCGCCGGTCACGACGGCCTTCTTATGCACGACGCGGTGGATGTAGGCCTGCTGCGCGATGGTCAGGAGGTTGGACGAGATCCAGTACACCAAGAGGCCGGAGGGCACGTCGTAGAGCACGAAGAAGAAGATGATCGGCATGCCGTACATCATGAACTTCATCTGTCCCTGGCTCTGGGCGCCGGCGTTCGGGGTCTGCATGAACTTACCGTAGAGCAGCTGGCTGGCCAGATAGATGATCGGCAGGACGCGGATCGCCGAGAGCTGCCAGACCACCAAGTTGACGGTCGGGAAGCTGAAGATCGCCTCGGGCAGCGACAGGTCGTTGATCCAACCGGGTATGAAGCTCGCCCCGCGCAGGTCGAAGTGGTTGTTAAAGAGCGAGTACATCGCGATGAAGATCGGGAACTGGATGAGCAGCGGCAGGCAGCCGGAGAGCGGATTATAGCCCTCCCGCTTATAGAACTCCGCCATCTCGATGTTGAGCTTCTGCGGGTTGTTCTTGTACTTGGCCTGGAGCTCCTGGATCTTAGGCTGCAGCTCCTGCATGCGGGCGGTAGCCTTGCTGCCCTTGAAGGTCAGCGGGAACATCGCCAGGCGCACCAGGACGGTCACCAGGATGATGGCCACGCCGTAGTTGCCCACGATCCCGTAGAAGAAGTTCATGGACCATTTGAGCAGGGTCTCGAGCCAGCCCAGCATGTTGCCGCCCTCGAGCACGCCCTCCAGGTTATCCATGGTGCGGCCGAAGCCGTTGGCCGTAGGATCGTCGTACCTGGCCAGGTCGCGCGCGCTCTTGGGGCCGGCGTAGAAATGATACACGTCGGTCTGGGCGCTCGCGCCGAGGGGCTCCCGGCTCAGCTTCATGGCCGTGGTCACGGGCCGTCCGTCGGCGGCGACGTTCACGAAGGTATAGGCCGCCGGCGTCTCCTGGGGCAGGGCTATGAAGGCGAAGTACTTGCCGGCCACGGCGGCCCAGCTGGGCTTGATGGCCAGGGACTGGCTGCCGCCCTTAGGATTGATCACCTTGCGCTTGTTATTCTCCAGCGTCACGATGCGCCTAAAGTCGGCGTTCTTAGCCAGATGGTCGAAGCGCGGGCCGATCTGCGGCCCCAAGGCCAGGGTATAGGCGTAGCTCCCGTCGCCCAAGGGCAGGGCCTCGGGGCGGCTGTTCTCGAAGCCCACGGATAGGCGGAACATGTAGTCCCCGTCCTTGAACTCGAAGCGCTTGCGATAGGTGTAGGGGACGAGCTCGCCCGCGGCCGAGCGGTAGAAGAAGACGCGGCTGAACTCGACGATGCCGTCGGAGGGCTCCGCGACGTTCATGAACTCGCGTATCGGCGCCGAGGCCGGGCCGCCTAAGGCCACCGAGAGCCCGTCTACGCCGGCGGGGCCCGCCAACAGGAGCTCTACGGGTCGGCCCTCGTCCAAGTGATCCTTAAGCCTCAGCGAGACCAGCTCGCCGCCGCGGTTCGATAGCTCGACGATGAAGAGGTCGGTCTCTACCGTGACCCGACGCTCGGCCGCCGGCGCCTCGGGCATCATGAAGCCCTCGGGCAGGGCCTCGGGCGCCGCGATGACGGCGGGGCCGACGGCGCTCGGGGCCGCGGCCGTCGGCGCGGCGCTCGGCGTAGCCGCCGGCTGCTGCGTCTGCGCCGGGGCCGTCTGGGGCCTGGGGAAGAACACGTTCTGTACCGTCATGCCGACGGTCACCACGCCCACCATCAGTACGATGGCCAGCAGGGTGCGCTTGTCGAAGCCGGAGTCGTTTTGGTCGTGAAAGTTACTCATGGTACCGGATCAAAGCCTCCCGGGTTATATGGATGACAACGTAAGATCCTCTTGACGGCGAGGAGGGAGCCGCGCGCGGCGCCGTGCTTCCGGAGGGCTTCCAGGGCATAGGCCGAGCATGTGGGGTAAAAACGGCACGAGGGCGGCTTTATGGGGGAGATCACCGCCCTATAAAGGAGGATGGGAAGGGAAAGAAGGCGGGCGGCCAAGCTAGGCATGGTTCGCTCGGGCGAGGCCGGACCTACGCAGCAGCTCCTGGACCTGGGGCCGACGCGAAAGGGCGTCGTCTGGACCGGGGAAGATGACGAAGGCCAAGTCATGGCCGGGGCTGAGGGTCGCCTTGGCCAGACGATAGCACTCGGATACGACCCGGCGCGCCCGGTTACGACGGACGGCGTCGCCGTATTTCCGTACCGTAACGAAAACGGCGCGGTTACCCGCGCCGTCGGTACGCAGTACGTGGAGCCGCATGCCCTTGACGGACCATTTAGCCCCGTTCTGAAAGACGGCGCCTATGTCGCGGCGCGCGCGGATGCGCTCGCGCTTCCGAAACCGGAAATCGCTCGCGCCCCCTGCATCGTCCCGCACCGCTCTTAGTACTTCTTCTGCTCGTCAGAGATGCTGAGCTTGGCGCGGCCCTTGGCGCGGCGCCTCTTCAGGACGAGCCGGCCGCCGCGGGTCTTCATGCGAGCGCGGAAACCGAACTTGCGGACACGGCGGGTCCGGCTGGGCTGGTAGGTACGTTTCATAGCGACGTTCTCCTCGGCATATGGCTACGGACCGAGGGTCCGATAGCGTTATTCGTGGTATATAGCCGCCGGAGTATAGAATTTATCCGCCACCTTGGTCAACGGCCGCGGAGGGGGGGCGTCGGCCCGCGCATCGTAGGCGCGGCGATCCCATCCGCTTAAAACGCCAATTCGGATAGTTTTTTCCTTATTAGGTTGACATTATGGATATAATTACTATTATGCTAAAGGCCTATTCATGTTATAATGGAGTAGTTATGGCCAAGAGCTCGAAGCGAGTACGCATATACTCGGCCTTAGAAGTAGCGAACCTCTGCGGCGTCGTAAACCAGACCGCTATCAATTGGATCAGGAACGGCTATCTTAAGGCCTTTACCACGCCCGGCGGGCAATATCGCGTATACGCCGAAGATCTCCTGGCTTTCTTAGACGAACGCGGCATGCGCGTACCGCCCGGGCTTTCCGCGTCCGACGACGTCCCGGGTCCGGATTGGGACAAACTGCTCATCGTGGACGACGACCGCGCCTTAAACGAGCTGACCAAGAAGTATTTTGAAAAGAGCGATCTTTCTCTAGGCATATACCAAGCATTCGACGGCTTCGAGGCCGGAACCGTCGTCGCGGATAAGCGGCCGGGCTATATCGTGTTGGACATCGACCTGCCTGGCGTCGACGGCTACAGCATCTGCCGCCGCGTCAAGACCGAGCCGTCCTTCGGCAAACCCTTCATCGTGGCCGTCACCGGCCTCGAACCGGGGCAAGCCAAGGAAAAGGCCCTGGCGGCCGGCGCCGACGCGTTCATGCCCAAGCCGCTCGACTTCGACGCCCTCGTAGCCTTAATTGGCGAGTTCGCCGGGAAGGTGCGGCATGGAGACGCAAGGTAAAAACGACGGCAAGATCCTGATCGTAGAGGACGAGGACGCCATCCGCCTCACCCTCCGCGACTACCTGCGCAAGAAGGGGCATGACGTCATCGTCGCCTCCGACGGCGTCGGCGCCATCAAGCAGCTCCTTGATAATCCGGTAGATATCATCATCACCGATTATCGCATGGACGTGCTCGGCGGCGATTACTGGATTAAGTTCCTACAGCGCTATTGCGCTAAGGAGGCGGTGCTCATCACGAGCGGCTTCCTGCGTCCCGACTTCCCCATACCCTTCGAGGTCATCTACAAGCCGTTCGACTACGCCGAGCTCGATGAGCGCATCCGCCGGATACGCTCGGGCGCCGATGCCTAAGGCGGCGGCGGGGCCTAAGGCCGCGCTCGTCCTGGTGCGCGGCCGCGTGCAGGGGGTAGGCTTCCGCTACGAGGCCCGCTCCTTCGCCAAGGCCCTCGGCCTCCGCGGCTGGGTACGGAACCTAGACGACGGCGGCGTGGAGACCTGGGCGGAAGGCCCGGCCGAGGCGGTCGACCGCTACCTGGCGTGGCTGCACCAAGGCCCGCCCGGAGCGCGCGTCGAGCTGGTCGACGCCGCCGAGCGCCCCCCCTCCGGCGCCTATTCAGCCTTTACCATCGAGTTCTAGGCTCCGATCTTAAGAGCATGAAACGCCGCCCCGTATCCCCCCCGTTCGCCCGTATCGCCTCCGTTTGCCTCGCCCTCCTCGTCGGCTCCTGCGCGAGCCCCCCGCCGCCGCCCGCGGAGGAGCCGCCGGCCGCCCCGAGCCTTAGCCTTCGGGCCTTAGGGGCGAGGGCCCTCGATCAGCATCGCACCGAGCTGAGCCTAGAAGCCGTCATTCGCAACGAGGGCGCGGAACGCCTGGGCGAGCCGCGGGGCGCCGTGGCGCTGCAGGTCGAGGGCGTTAGCTACGAGCTTATCCTGGACTTCGACGCGGCCGAAATCGGGCCCGGCGAGTCCGCCGCCGCGCGCGCCTCGATCGTCGTCGACGCGCGCGAGCTCGACGCCGCCGTCCCGGGCTTTCGGAACCGCCCCGAGGCGCGCTGGTCCGCCGTCGCGACGGCGGGCGCCGCCATGGTCGACGGCCCCCCGGAACGAGACCCGATAGCCGCGCCGGACGCCTCGGCCGAGGGCTCCTTCGTCGTCATACGCGAGCCCGTCGTCACCATACGGAGCATACGGATCCTGCGCTACGAACTCATCAACTCGTACCTGGAGCTCGTCTTAGACGCATACAACCCCAATGCCTTCGCCCTTAGCTTCGGCGAGGCGAGCTACCAGTTCTACGGCGAAGGACGGCGCTGGGCCACCGGCGCCGCCAAGAAGCCCCAGGAACTCGCGCCGATGGCCTCCGGCACCGTCATCCTGCCGGTCAACTTAAACTTTACCGAGCTCGGGCGCCGGCTCTACGACCGCGTCGCCAAGCTCGACGAGATCCCGTACCGCCTCGTCGGCCAGGCGACCATCGTAACGGGGCTCGAGATCCTACCGAGCTTCACGCTCGGCTTCGACCGCGCCGGAGCGACCCGCGTAGAACGCTAAGCGCCGAGCGCCGAGCGGCCCCTTAATCGACGAGCACGACGATATTGCCGCGCTTACGCCCCGAGTCGACCAGGCGATGGGCCTCGGGAACCTCGTCCAGGCGTATGCGCCGGTCGACGAAGGGCCTAAGCCTGCCCGCGGCCGCCAGGCCGGCCAGGTAGCGGAGCTCGTCGGCCCGCTCGGATGTGGGCCCGCGCACCGAGACGTAGGCGCCGCCCGGGGCCAAGGCCGGCCCGTAGTCCTTCTTACCGAGCTTGCCCACCGCGTCGAAGATAAGGTCGAAGCTACCGGCCTCGGCGACCTTGACGGTATGGTAATCCAACGCCTCGGCGGCGCCTAAAGAGGCGACCATCGCGGCGTTAGCGGCGCTCGAAAACGCCGTGACCTTCGCGCCGTGGATCGCCGCCAACTGTACCGCGTAGGATCCCACCGAACCCGAGGCGCCGTAGACCAGGACGCGCCGCCCCTTGAGCTCGCCCGCCCGCCGCAGGATCTGCCAAGCCGTCATCGAACCGACGCAGAGCGGCGCGGCCGCCTCGAAGGGCAGGCCTTCGGGTATGCGGATAAGGACGCCCATGCGGCTGCGCGTCGGTACGCAGACGTACTCGGCGTTCGCGCCGCGGCTTAATCCCGTCGTCGTGCCCATGACGCGATCGCCTACGGCATAGTCGCGCACGCCCTCGCCGAGCGCCTCGACGACGCCGGCGAACTCCACCCCGGCCACCTTCATAGGCTTGAAGCCGAAGACGAGCCCGACCGGCACCAATATGGCGCGCGACATCGAGCGCAGCTTGGCGTCGCCCACCGTCACCGTCGCCGCCTTTACCTTAACCAATAACTCCCCGCGTCCGGGCGCGGGCCGCTCGAGCTCGGCCAGGGACAGGACCTCCGGGCCGCCGGCCTTCTTTACGACGATAGCCTTCATGATTCGCCCCCTTCATCGGCCTCCGGGCCGTACGAGAACGCCTCGTCTACCCGGACGCCGAAGGCCGCCGCGATGCGGAAGGCCAGCTCCAGGGACGGGCAATATTTACCGCTCTCGACCGCGATAATGGTCTGCCTGGTCACGCCGGCCTTCTCGGCCAAGGCCTGCTGGGTCATCTCCCCGGCCTCGAAGCGCAGCCGTCGGATACGGTTCCGAACGCCGTGGCCGCCCACCCTAGAGCCCCCGCCGGTACATGATCAGCATCAGCGCGTCGCCCACGACCGCGCCCAGCCAAATCCCCGCGCCTATCCCAACGAAGAGCCAGTACGTCGGCAAGCCCGCGGCGACCGCTCCTAGGCCCGCGAGGAGCCCCAGGAGCACGACGTTCAGGAGGACGCGGGTCATCCGCGCGTCGATGGCCTTGTCCATCTCGTCCTCTAAGGACGGATCGTCCTGGCCGCCCCGCAGCTTATAGGCGGCCAGGACGGCTAGAAAGACGGCGAGGCGGGTGACGACTTGGACGGGTATATAGACGAGTATGGCCAGCGCCCAGGCCCGGGGCGCCGTCGCGTCGGCGAAGAGCGCCTGGCCATGCCAACGCCAGGCTATGAATAGATAGATGCTTCCGGTCACGAGGTTGCTTACGAAGAACGCGGCGCTCCGAAGCTGCTGAAGGATCATACCTGCCTCCTGTATAGTACGCATCACTTAATGTAATGCATACTATACACAAAGACAAGTACAAGTTACTACAAGTACTAATCGGCAGGACCGACCAAACGATCCCTCCCTGTTCGTTTTGCCTCGAGCAGACGTCCGTCGGCGAGAGCTAGCGTCGCGTCGAGATCGACCGCACTCGGTTCCAACTCAGCGGAGATCATATAGCCGCAGCTCGCGGTAAAGCGTATCGAGCTTTGCCCGAGGGGGATCGCGAGCGCGCGGACCGCGTCGAGGATGCGCCCTAAGGCCGCCTCGGCCTGGCTCTTATCGCAGGCCGGCATAATCAGGGTAAATTCCTCGCCGCCATAGCGCCCGAAGACGTCGTAGGGCCGTATTATCGCCATAACCAGTCCGGCGAAGGCCTTGAGGACCTCGTCGCCCGCAGCATGACCGAAACCGTCGTTAATCGATTTAAAATGATCCAGGTCGAACATGGCCACGCAGAACGGCCGGGAGCCGCGTCCGTACTCGGCTACGGCGACGCCCAGCTCCTCGAATAGCCGCCTTCGATTAAAGACGCCGGTTAGCGGGTCTCGTACGGACAACTCGCGGACGCGGTCCTCCATGAGCTTGCGCTCCGTGATATCCTGGTGCGTGCCGAACATCATGAGCGGCGAGCCGTCACCGTCGCGCGACGTGACCTTTCCCCGGTCCAGTATCCAAACGTAGGAGCCGTCCTTGCGGCGCATCCGCCCCTCGAACTCATAGTACTCGGTCTTGCCGGCGAAGTGTTCGGCGAGGAGCCGCTCCGATACGGGCGCGTCGTCGGGATGTACCAACCGCGCCCAGGTGTCGATAGTCGTCGGTTCGAGCTCGGCGAGCGAGTAGCCGACGATCTCCGCCCAGCGCTCGTTGAAGACCGTACGGCCGCCCTTGACGTCCCACTCCCAGGTTCCCAGCCGCGTGCCGTCGATGATCTGCCGTAAGGTCCGCCGTTGCGACTCGAGCCGGTCCCGTAGCTCGGACTGCTCCGTCACGTCGACCATGACCGTCAGGAGCAGCCTACGGCCGTGCATATCGATGATCCCGCCGGAAAACCGGCCGATCACGAGTCCGCCGTCCTCGCGCCGAATCCGTAGCTCGACGCCGTCCAACCAGCCTTCGCGCTTCAAGAGCCCGAGCGCCCAATCGCGCTCCTTGGGATCGGCGAAGAGCCCCAACTCTAGGCTCGTACGGCCAAGTATCTCCATTCGCTCATAGCCGGTCGTAGCGAGGAACGCGTCGTTCACGTCGACGATACGCCCGGAATCCGCCTCGGACAGGCTCATGGGCGCCGGGTTCCTGCTAAACAAGGTGCCGAAGAGGCGCAGCCGCTCCTGCTCGGCGCTTCTATCCTCGCTCATGCCGATGAGGCATTCCGAGCCGTCCCAGTACCCGCGCCAAATTTTCGTCGCGGCCGGAAGGAGCCCGCCGTCTTTCTTGAGGAGCGGCAGGGGGGAGGCGTCGGCCTCGCCGCGCGAGGTCGAGTCGAGCAGGGCGGCCGCTTCCGCCCGGGAGTCTGGCGCGTAGAGGCTCAGGAGCTCCATGCCGACCAACTCGTCGGCCCCGTAGCCGAGCCGTCGCGCGGCGGCGGGGTTGGCGAAGATTATCCGCCCCGAACCGTCCGCCACGACTACGATTAAATCGACCGTCTCGACGAGCCTACAGAAATTCAGCTCGGACAGGGCGAGCTCTCGCCGCTCGAGATCCCGCTCGATCACCGTGGAGAGCACGCCGGAGGCGGTACGCAGGATAGCTAGCTCGGCGACGTCCCAGAGCCGATCCCGGTCGCACTGGTCGAACCCGATAAAGCCGACCAGCTCCGCGCCGCGATGGAGCGGCAGGACCAAGATAGAGCGTATCCCCTGCGGGTCAAGGACGGCCCGAATATCGGGCGGCAGGGCCTCGGCCTTCGGCGCTAGGATCATGCCGTCTTGGGAGAGCAGCCTGCGCCAGGAAGGGATGGCTTCGTACGGGATGCCCTGAAGGTTTTCACGTTGCGAAGGTATGCCGAGGGCGCACCACTCGTGCGTATTGTCCGTAAGCTCTCCGCCTGGCCTGTCCAAAAAAACGTAAGCCCTGGAGACCCCGGCGCCGCGGCCCAAGCGCTCGAGCGCCGTATTGATGCGTTCATCGAACGCCCCCGGCGCGAGGAGGCTTAAGGCGACGTCGGCTAACAGTTCCATCCCGTTCACGGCTCGCCCCTCTCTATTTAATATCCGTTATGCCTTTAGCCTAGGGTAAGCGCCGGACCGCGTCAACGTCTAAAAACGAAACGCCCGCCGTAGGGGCGGGCGTTTCGTTCAGCGACCGACGGGAGTCCGCTCCGCGCTCGGCCATCCTGGCCGTCGCGCTACGCGCCGCCTCCGCTCGCTTCCGCGGCCATCCATGGCCGCTCTTCCTCGCTAACGCTCGGCGCTCGCTCCGGTTCGACTCCCGTCGGCGCTTATAAACGAAACGCCCGCCGTAGGGGCGGGCGTTTCGTTCAGCGACCGACGGGAGTCGAACCCGCGTCACAAGCTTGGGAAGCTCGGGTAATGCCGTTATACGACGGTCGCGATATTTACGGCTCGCCTTCGGCGAGCTAAGTCTAAGGTTGACGTCGTTCGTCCCGGGTCGTCAACGGGGCCCCGTCGCTTAGGTCGGCCGGCATCCCGGGCCGTACGACGGTCGCGATCGGTGGTACGTCGCTCGCGCGACATCAAGCTAAAGTAACCGTCGTTCGCCAAGGGCGTCAAGATCGTACAGCCGCCGAAGCTCGCCGGCTCCCTTGTCGTACGACGGTCGCGATATTTACGGCTCGCCTTCGACGAGCTAAGTCTAAGGTTGACGTCGTTCGTCCCGGGGCGTCAACGGGGCCCCGTCGCTTAGGTCGGCCCACATCCCGGGCCGTACGACGGTCGCGATCGGTAGTACGTCGCTAATGCGATATACGCGCGTAGCCGCGGGCCTGGCGCAAAGCAAGATGACTGAAGGCGCTGGTTCCCGGGCGTAGCGACGATGCTATATTTAAGCATAAAACGGCCCCGCTCGTCCAGGCCTAGGCCGGCCGCCCGGATCTAACTCGCCGGCCGCCCAGATCTAACTCGCCGGCCGCCCAGATCTAACTCGCCGGCCGCCCAGATCTAACTCG
>ERZ1066115.91-NODE-91-length-33093-cov-19.207579_pt1 | contig 33093 bp, 31 predicted proteins | sample MGYA00382762_ERZ1066115 | MGnify/ENA primary metagenome ERZ1066115 (study PRJEB33369, sample SAMEA5778345) | biofilm metagenome | biome: Industrial cooling water; feature: Water cooling tower basin; material: Biofilm | place: United Arab Emirates | collected... | reverse complement strand
CCCAACAACTCAGCAACCCGGCGCGAACCTCGCGCCTGCCCAAGACACTGAGCGAAGCCCAGGTTGAAGCGCTGCTCGCCGCCCCCGATCCCGACACTCCACTCGGCCTGCGCGACCGGGCGATGCTGGAAACCATTTACGCAACCGGCCTGCGGGTCTCCGAACTGGTCAATCTCAAGCTGTTCGAGATCAGTCTCAACGACGGCGTCGTCCGCGTCACCGGCAAAGGCAACAAGGACCGCCTGACCCCGCTCGGCGAACTGGCGGTTGAATGGATCACGCGCTATCTGAACGAAGCCCGCCCCGAAATCCTCGCCGGTCGCCAGGACGACGCGCTGTTTGTCACCGGCCGTGGCCATGCGATGACCCGCCAGGCCTTCTGGCAACTGGTCAAACGCTACGCGCTGCATGCCGGCATCCCGCCCGAGCGGCTGTCGCCGCACGTCCTGCGGCACGCTTTCGCCACCCATCTGCTCAACCACGGCGCCGACCTGCGCGTGGTCCAGCTGCTGCTCGGCCACGCCGACATCTCGACCACCCAGATTTACACCCACGTCGCCCGCGAACGGCTCAAGTCGTTGCACGCCAGCCACCACCCGCGCGGCTGACGGCTGCTCGATGCCAGGAGGGCCCCGGGACAGGCATTTGACGCTTTGTTGAAAATGCCCGCACCGACGCCAGCGCCACGGAGTAAACTGAATCCAAAAGCTGGACAAGGGAGGAGCGCGCCATGCCTGTTTACATCCGCAGGTGGCTGTTATTGCTGTTGATTGCCGGCCTGGCCGCTTGCGGCCGCCAGGAACCGATGCTGATCGGCCTGATTGCCGGTCTCTCGGACCGCGGCTCCGATTTTGGTGAAAGCGTTCGCAACGGGGTGATCCTCGCCGTCGAGCAGCAAAATGCGGCCGGCGGCATCAACGGCCGGATGCTTGAACTGGTCATCCGCGACGACGGGCAGAATCCCGAACAGGCCGCCCGGGCTGCCCGCGAACTGATCGCGCTGAAGCCGGAAATCGTGATTGGCCCAGTCACCAGTTCGATGGCAGCCGTCGTCGTCCCGCTGATGAACGAAGCCGGACTGACGCTGATCAGCCCGACCGTTGCGGCGCCCGACTTCGTCGGCCTCGACGATCAATTCTTCCGGGTCAACCGCAGCACGCGAACCGCCGCCGAACACCATGCCGAAATCCTGTTTGGCCGCGGAGCCCGCCGCACCGCGCTGGCCTACGACACCAGCAACGGCCCTTACTCAAATACCTGGGTCACCGCTTTTCGCGACAAATTCACCGCCCTCGGCGGCCAGATCAGCACCACCGTCGCCTTCGCCTCCTCGGCCCAGACTGGCTTTGCCGGCGTGGTCAGGGAGTTGCTGCAGGGTCGCCCCGATTCACTGCTCTTCGTCGCCAGTTCGCTCGACACCGCCCGCCTCTGCCAGCAGGCCCGCCGGCTGGCGCCGCACTTGCCGCTCAGCTCCACCGAATGGGCCGCCTCCGGCGAATTCCTGGTCGAAATGGGCGGCGAGGCGGTCGAAGGCCTGCTCATCGCCCACGCCTACAACCGCAACGACAAGGGGGCTTTCGAGGCCTTCCGGCAGGCCTACCGGCAGCGCTTCCAGCGCGAGTACGGCTCCTTTTCACCGCTCGCCTTCGACACCGCCAACATCGTATTCACTGCGCTGCGCAAACGTCAGCCCGGGCAAAGCATGAAAGCTGCGCTGCTCGGCGCCGGCCCCTATGCCGGACTGCAGCAGGAAATCCGCTTCGATGCCTGGGGCGATGCCGGCCGCCAGGTCTATTTCACCGAAATCCGCAACGGCCAATTCAAACAACTGCAATGATCCGCTCCCGGCTTCGCGAATGGCGTCTGTCCAGCTACCTGGCGACGCTGCTGACGCTGACCTCGGTCCTCAGTTTCACCCTGGTCGCCTCCGCCTTCCTGCTCACCCGGATTCCGCAACTGGAGGAAGAAATTCGTACCCGGGCCGAAGGCGATGCCCGCGACCTGGCGGCGCGAATCGAACTGCAGCTCGGCTCCCTGCAGGAACAACTGGCCATGCTCGGGCTGAGCTTGCCGGCCCGCAGCGAAGCGAGTCCGCTGCTCGAACGCGCGGTCGGCTCGGGCCAGACCTTCCGGGCACTATACCTGGTCTCGCCACGCGGCAAGGTTGAAGGCGCCGGACTGGCCGCCGATTACCGCCACCTGCAGGCCGAGGTGATCGGCAGCGACCTGGCGGCGGTGGCGCTTTTCCGCAATGTGCGGCAGCAAGGCCAGGCAGTGTGGAGCGGCAAATACCTGTCGGCCCTGACCGGGGCGGTGACCATCGGCCTCGGCCGACCGCTGCCGGACGGCCGCATCCTGATCGGAGAAGTTCCCCTCGCCTACCTGCTGAATATCGTCAAATTCAACCTCGGCACCGAATCCCGCGCAATCTGGGTGATCGATCAACGCGGCGACCTGCTCGCCGACACCGAATCGGAACAGACACGGGGGCTCAATTTCTATTCCTCACCCCTGCTCCAGGCCATCCTCAACGACCGGCCGCTGCCACGCCAGTTCAGCTTTGACGGCCGCGCCCACTATGTCGGCGGGGCGCGGGCGCAAACCCTGGGCTGGGCCTTCATCGCCCGCCTGCCGGCCGGGCTCGACAACCCGGAAATCCGGATGACAGTCCTGATCGTTTGCGGTGGATTTCTGGTTTCGCTGCTGATCGGCACCGCTACCGCACTGTACGGGGCTGCCCGACTGCAACGTCCGCTCCAGCACATGGTCCGCCAGACGCATGCGGTGGCCCTGGGCGAGGGCAGCGGAGACTGGCCGCGTGGCCAGATCGTCGAGTTCAATCACCTGTCGGCGGACATCGGGCGAATGGCCGCCAGCTTGAGCGAACGCGAGCAAAAATTCCTCGCCATTTTCAACGCTTCGCCAATTCCGTTGCTCTTTTCCAACCTCGGCGATGATGCGCGGATTGCCGACGTCAACAATGCCTGGGTTGCCCAGTTCGGGCACGCCCGCGCCGAAGTGATCGGCCGGACCGGGCTCGAAATCGGCATCTGGGAATCACCGGAAATCCGCACCCAGGTGCTGGCTACCGTACTCGACGGGCACAGCAGCGTGGAAACCGTGCTCCGACGCAAAAACGGGGAGCGCCTGCGCTGCAAGATCGCCGCCCAGCTGTTCGAGATCAACAGCCAACGCTACCTGATCTGGGTACTCGAGGACATCAGCGAAATCCGCCGCATCGAACAGGAATTGCGGTTACTCAATAGCAGCCTGGAGGCTCGCGTTGCCGAACGCACCGCTGCGCTGTCACAAGCCAAGGAAGCGGCAGAAGCCGCCAGCCGGGCCAAGAGCGCATTTCTTGCCAACATCAGCCATGAAATCCGCACTCCGCTCAACGCGATTGGCGGCATGGCCCACCTGATCCGCCGCGGTGGCCTGCCACCCGAGCAGGCCGCCCGCCTTGACAAGCTGGAAGCGGCCGGGCGGCATCTGCTCGAGATCATCAACATGGTCCTCGACTTGTCCAAGATCGAAGCCGGGAAGATGCAGCTTGAGCGCCAGCCCTTCCGGCTGGAGATGATTTTTGCCAACGTCTGCTCGATGCTCAACGAAAAGGCACTGGAAAAGGGCCTGCAACTGCACTACCGCTTGCCGCCGCACCTCCCCCGGCTGCTCGGCGACCCGACCCGGTTACAGCAAGCGCTGCTCAATTTTGCCGGCAACGCAGTCAAGTTTACCGAGCAGGGCGAGATCGCCCTCAGCGCCGACATCCTCGCGCGCGAAGCCGACCATCTGCGGTTGCGCTGCAATGTCCGCGATACCGGCATCGGCATCGCCCCGGAGGTCCAGGCCCGGCTGTTCCAGCCCTTCGAGCAAGCCGACAGTTCGACCACCCGTCGCTACGGAGGTACCGGGCTGGGCCTGGCGATTGCCGCCAGAATCGCTGAAGCGATGGGCGGTGCGGCCGGAGTCAGCAGCACTCCGGGTGCGGGCAGCCACTTCTGGCTGGAAGTCCGGCTGGCGCAGGCCCCGGCCGAAACCGAGGCGCCTGGCACGCCCCCCGAGGAGATCGAGAGCGCGCTGCGCGCGCTGGCCCCGGCCTGTCGGGTACTGCTGGTCGACGACGAACCGATCAATCGCGAAATTGGCCTGATGTTGCTGGCCGATGTCGGCCTTGGCGCCGACCTGGCCAGCGACGGGCTGGAGGCGGTGGCCCGGGCGAGCGCGCAGGCCTACGACCTGATCCTGATGGACATGCAGATGCCCCAACTCGACGGCCTGGGCGCCACCCAACGCATCCGAGCCCTGCCGCAACACCGGCAGACGCCGATTGTGGCGATGACTGCCAATGCCTTCAGCGAAGACCGCCAGCGCTGCTTCGCCGCCGGGATGACCCATTTCATCGCCAAGCCGATCGACCCCGCCGCTTTTTACTCCCTGCTGCTGAGCATCCTGCAGGCAACTGCCAGCGAAAAAATGGCACAAATACCGGGTTGACCGTGAAATTCATGCCCGGCAGCGCGATAATCGGCGTCCCATCCCTTCTCCCCTGCAACGCAAGCCCATGAGCAAGCCGGACCACGCCCCCGAAACCCCCGCGACCAAGTTTCTCAAGGCCCACAAAGTACCCTACTCCAGCCACCTCTACGCCTACGAGGAACACGGCGGAACCAAGGTCTCGGCCCGCGAGTTGAACGTCGACGAGCACGCGGTGGTCAAGACGCTGATTTTCGAGGACGAAAACGGCAAGCCGCTGATCGTGCTGATGCACGGCGATTGCAAGGTCTCGACCAAGGAGTTGGCCCGCCAGATCGGCTGCAAGAAGGTCGAACCGTGCAAGCCGGAAGTCGCCAACCGCCACAGTGGCTACCTGGTCGGCGGCACCAGCCCGTTCGGAACCAAGAAGGCGATGCCGGTCTATCTCGAAAAAAGCATCCTCGACCTGCCGCTGATCTACATCAACGGCGGCCGACGCGGCTACCTGGTCGGCGTCCACCCGCATGATCTGCTGCGCACGCTGGCGCCCAAACCAGTCGCCGCCGCACTCGCCGACTGAGGAGATACCCGCCTGGCGGCGACCGTGGTCTTGCTGAGGCAGCGCCGTCTTGCCTCCTGGATTTCAATTTACTCAACCAATCAAATGAATTTAAACAATTGATTGGAGCTATTGATCACCGGCTCGTAAAGTCTCTCCATCACAGGAGAGCCACCATGAGCCAGATCGTCCTCAAGCATTACGCCCATCCGGCCGCCCGCCGCCATCTGTGGATCGGGCTGGTGATCAGCCTGGTCGCCATCGCCCATCTCGGGAGCGCAATCGCAGCCTGGCTGGCGGCGCACCCACAAGCCGCCGCTGGCCTGCAGGCCAGCCTCTTTGCCGGACTCGCCACCGGACTCGGCGCCTTGCCGCTGCTTGTTGTCCGCCGCCCTGCCCGCAGTGCGCTGGCCCCGCTGCTCGGCCTGGCGGGCGGGATGATGCTCGCTGCCAGCGTTTTTTCACTGCTCGTCCCGGCGCTCGACCTGGTAGCCGACGCGCCCCGTCCCGGCCTCGCTGGCGCCTGGGTGGCACTGGCCCTGCTCGCCGGTGCCGCCGGCATGCAGCAGCTCGACCGGCGCCTGCCGCACGCCCATCTCGACCAGGCCGGAGCCGTGCCGGGAGAGCCCAATGCCGCCTTGATCGTGACCGCGATTGCGCTGCACAACCTGCCGGAAGGACTCGCCGTCGGGGTCGCGGCAGCGGCCGGCGCCGACCATGGAATCAGCCTCGGGATCGCCCTGCAGAACATCCCGGAAGGCTGGATTGTTGCCAGTACCCTGCTCGCCCTCGGCGCCACGCCGCTCCGCGCCGCCACCATGGCCCTGGCTACCGGCCTGATCGAGCCGCTTGGCGGCCTGTTCGGGGTAATCGCCGCCAGCCTCGCCGGCGCCACCCTGCCGCTGGCCCTGGCCGCTGCTGCCGGCGCCATGTTCTGGGTGGTCGGGCACGAACTGGTGCCGGCCGCGCAAGCCGGTGGCCGGGCCCGCGCCGGCAATTGCGGCCTGCTCTGCGGCTTTGCCGCGATGACCTGGCTGAGCAGCCTGTTCTAGGCTGGCCAAGCGCAGCGCAGCGAGCGGACTGGCAGCTTTCCGAGTGCATCGGTGCCGCCGCGTGCCGGACCGCAGGGTGCGCGCGGCACGTTCCCGATTTACCGAAACGACAGTTCACAATTAATTCACGAACCTTGGCCGGAACCCGGCGTCAATCAACCGACAGCCAACCACCGACAGGAGATACACCATGCCGCATCGTGCCGTGATCAAGATCATTCAAGGTCGTTCCTTCCTGACCTCGACGCCCGAAAAAAGCGTTCGTGCCGTCGCCGCCCACATGCGTGACAACGGCGGCGGCGCCGTACTCGTCGTGGCGCCGGATGACGGTCGCCTGCTCGGCATCTGCAGCGAGCGCGACCTGACTTTCAAGGTCCTCGCCGCCGGCCTCGACGCCAACACCACCCCGGTCAGCGCGGTGATGACTGCCAACCCGGAGAGCATCAGCCCGGACAAGCCCTTTGGCCATGCCCTGCACCTGATGCACGAAGGCGGTTTCCGCCACCTGCCGGTGGTGATCCCGGACGGACGGCCGATCGGCGTGATCTCGGTCCGCGATGCCCTGGCCCTGGAATGGTTCAATTTCGGCCACGAACTGGAACAGCGCCAGGCCTTGAGCGAAATCCTCTGATCCGGCCGGCGGCGACGCCACCCGCCACGGTCAACCCGGCGCCGGGCCGAAAAAGCCCGGCGTTTTCTCGTCCCGGCAGGCGCCGGCGACGACTTAAACCGAGCGCTCGATGGTGACGCCGACCCGCTTGACGCCCGGCATCATCCCCAGCTTGGCCACCGATACCCGGACCCACTGCGCGGCAAAGTTTTCCAGCAGATAGGTGGCAATGTGCTCGGTCAGCTTTTCGAGCAGGTTGAAATGCGCGGCCGCCAGGTCCTGGCGCAGGCGTTCGACCACCACCGCGTAATCGACGGTATCGCGGATATCGTCGCTGGCCCCGGCCGAGGTGGTCGAGACGCCGATGTGCAGGGTGATCTCGACCGTCTGCGGCATGGCCTTCTCGCGCGGGTAGATGCCGATCCAGGTCTCGGCGCGCATTTCTTCGATGAAAATAATGTCCATGGGGCAGTCGACCGTGGTCGAGGTGTAAAATTCGGCGCGATTGTACCCTGCCTGCCCCCCACGGCAAGGCCGGCGTTCCTCACCACCCCGACCCCAAGCACCTGCCATGCAAACCGTCCTCGCCCTCGCCGCCGCCTACTTGCTCGGTTCCGTCCCCTTTGCGATGCTTTCGTCCAAGCTCTTCGGCCTCGCCGATCCGCGCAGCTACGGCTCGGGCAACCCGGGCGCGACCAATGTGCTGCGCAGCGGCAACAAGAAAGCTGCGCTGCTGACCCTGATCGGCGACGCGCTCAAGGGCACGGTCGCGGTCGTCGTCGCGCAACAGGCCGGCCTCAGCGACAACCAGATTGCGCTGGTCGCGCTCGCCGTCTTTCTCGGCCACCTCTACCCGATCTTCCTCAAGTTCAAGGGCGGCAAGGGCGTCGCCACCGCCGCCGGCGTGCTGCTCGCGCTCGACCCGCTGCTCGGCCTCGCCACCGTCGGCACCTGGCTGCTGGTCGCCTACGTCTCGCGCTATTCCTCGCTCGCCGCGCTCTGCGCCGCCGCCGCTGCGCCGCTTTACTCGGCGCTGCTGCACGGCGCCAGCACGCAGACGGTGATCGTCGGCATCCTCGGCATGGCGCTGATCGGCAAGCATTGGCAAAACATCCAGCGCCTGCTCGCCGGCCAGGAAACGAAGATCGGCAGCAAGAAGAAGGGCTGAGCGGCAGGAAAGTGAGGCCGTCGCAGAAATATTCCGCTATTTCACGGTCGACCGTGGCCGCTGGCTCCAGGCCTGCCCGCTTGCTGCGCAGCTGACGGTTACACACCGGCACACGGCCGCCCTTGCCCCGCTCATCGCTTTTCGGTCAAAATATAAGCATTCAATTATATAAACCACAATGGAAGAACAGCCATGTACAAGACCGTTGTCGATAGCAGCCTGCAGATCAAGGTGAATGCCGGGAAGTTTGAAGCCGATTACGCCCTCGATGGCTCGGCGATGAATCCGCTGGAGGCGTTTTATGCCTCGCTGGCCGCCTGTGCAGCGGTGTTTACCAAGAAAGCATGCAAATCGCTGGGCATTTCACCGGTCGGCGTCGAGATCGACTGCAAGCCCTTTGCCGGCCCCGGTGGCCCGCTGACGCTGGGCAAGTTCCGCACCGAGGTCCGCTTCCCGGCTGCCTTCACCGCCGAACAAAAGGCGGCAATCATCGACAGCATCGAACACTGCGCGGTCAAGGAAATCGTCAAGACCGGCGCCAGCGTCGAGTTCCAGGTTGAAGAAGTGGCCTGATCCGGCTGCTGCCTGCAGCGCACCGGGCTCCCCCTTTCCCGGTTCGCGCTGGCAAAAAAGCCCGCCTGCGGCAGCAGTGCGGGCTTTTTTGCGATCACCGGCGGCGCGCAAGGCGCCCCGGACGCAGCCGACTCAGGCGTTGGCGATGCCTTGCAGCAACTGCTGCAGTTCGCCGGCCTGGTACATCTCTTTCATGATGTCGCAGCCGCCGATGAACTCGCCCTTGATGTAGAGCTGGGGAATGGTCGGCCAGTTGGCGTATTCCTTGACGCCCTGGCGGATTTCTTCGTCGGCCAGCACGTTGACCGTGACAAAGTCGTTCACGCCGCAGAGCTTGAGAATCTGCACGGCAGTCGCGGAGAAGCCGCACTGCGGGAAGCGGGCATCGCCCTTCATGTAAAGAACGACCGGGTTGGTGGTGACGGTTTGTTGGATGCGTTGCTGAACGTCGGACATGCTGACTCCAAATTTAACGATGGCCGACACTGACGCGGTCGATACCCGCGAGGTCGGGATGGGTTTGCGCCGCTTTGAACCCGGCGGCGGTCAATAAGTTCCGGCTGGCTGCACCCTGATCGTAGCCGTGTTCGAACAACAGCCAGCCCGCTGCTTGCAGATAATCGGCCGCGCCGGCAACGATCTCGCGGATGCAGGCCAGGCCGTTGCCGCCTGCATCCTGGTCGGTGAGCGCCAGTTGCGGCTCGAAGGGCAGCCCGTTCAAGGCCAGATGCGGGTCGCCGGCAGCGATGTAGGGCGGGTTCGAGACGATCAGGTCGAAGCGCTCGCCGGCCAGCGGCGCAAACCAGCTACCTTCGCGGAAATCAACGCGGGCGCCGAGGCGGCCGGCGTTGTTACGGGCGATGGCCAGGGCGCCGGGTGACAGATCGACCGCGACCACTTCCGCCTGCGGGCATTCCAGCGCCAGCGAAATGGCGACGATGCCGGAGCCGGTCCCGAGATCGACGATGCGCGGCGGCCGGTCAGCCGGCCAATCCTGCAACCGCTGTAAAGCCAGTTCGATCAGGACCTCGGTTTCCGGGCGCGGAATCAAGACATCCGGCGAGACCTGGAAGACCCGGCCGCGAAACTCGGCCTCGCCGACCAGATAGGCAAACGGCTCGCCGGCCGCGCGGCGCTCGACCCATTCCAGATACTGCGCCAGCGCCGGCGCGAAGACCGGGGTTTCCGGGCGCGCCAGCAGGTCGGTGTGGCTGCAGCCGGTGGCGAACTGCAGCAACAGCCGCGCGTCGAGCCGGTCGATCCGGCCGCGTGCGGCGGCCAGGGCTTCGCCCAGGGTGAGTGGCGTCGCCCCGGCGGACGACGCTGCGTCCCCGGTGGGCGCGGCGCTTGGCTCGGTCAATCCCGTGGCCGGCTCTCGCCCCGTGCTCATACTCAGTTCTGCTCCGCCAGCTCGGCGAGCAGGTCGGCCTGGTGTTCGGCGGCCAGCGCGTCGAGGACTTCGTCCATGTCGCCCTCCATGATGCTGGCGATCTTGTACAAGGTCAGGTTGATGCGGTGGTCGGTGACCCGGCCCTGCGGGAAGTTGTAGGTGCGGATGCGCTCGGAGCGGTCGCCGGAGCCGATCAGGCTCTTGCGCGTGCTGGCGATCTTGCTCTGCTGCTCGCGCAGCTGGATGTCCTTGATCCGCGCCGCCAGCACCTTCATCGCCGAGGCCTTGTTGGCGTGCTGCGAGCGGCCATCCTGACATTCGGCGACGATCCCGGTCGGCAGGTGGGTGATGCGCACCGCCGAATCGGTCTTGTTGATGTGCTGACCGCCGGCGCCGGAAGCGCGGAAGGTGTCGATGCGCAGGTCGGCCGGGTTGAGGTTGACGTCCTCGACCTCGTCGGCCTCGGGCATCACCGCCACGGTACACGCCGAGGTGTGGATGCGGCCCTGGGTTTCGGTTTCCGGCACCCGTTGCACGCGGTGACCGCCGGATTCGAACTTGAGCCGCGAATAGGCACCGTAGCCGCCGATCCGGCAGATCACTTCCTTGTAGCCGCCAAGGTCGGATTCGCTGGCCGAGAGCACTTCGACCTGCCAGCGCTGGCGCTCGGCGTAGCGCGAGTACATGCGGAAGAGGTCGCCGGCAAACAGCGCCGACTCGTCGCCGCCGGTGCCGGCGCGGATTTCGAGCAGCACGCTCTTGTCGTCGTTGGGGTCCTTGGGCAACAGCAGCTTCTGCAGCTCGACCTCGAAACCGGGCAGGCGGGCGCGGGCGCTGGCGATTTCCTCTTCGGCGAATTCCTTCATGTCCGGGTCGGCGAGCATTGCCTCGGCCTCGACGATGTCGTTTTCGGCCTGGCGAAAAGCGTTGAACTGCAGCACCACCGGCTCGACCTCGGCGCGCTCGCGGCTCAGCTTGCGGAACTGGTCCATGTCCTTGGCCACATCCGGCGCCGCCAGCAGGCGGTCGATTTCGTCGAGGCGGTCGACCAGCAGGTCGAGTTTCTGGCGGATGCTGGCTTTCATGGAGGGCGGGCCGAAAAGGGAAAAAAACGGAGGCAGCGGGCCAAGCGACCCACAGGCGGCGGCAGAAAACTGCGCGGGGCCGGTATTTTACCCGGAATCGCCAACGCCCTCCTGTGCCCGGACAAAACCATTCTCTCGAAAGGGGAACTTTCGCGCCCGACAGAGTCAAACGCCGTCTTGCCCTTCAAGCACAACAACAAAAATGCTGATCAGCGCGAATCGCCAACAACTTCAGGAAATTCTCGACGAAATCATGGCCAGCATGGCCATTGTCGAACCCGACGACCAGGGCAGCTTCCGCCTGCTGGCCGCCAACGCCCCCTTCTTTGCCATGCTCGGCCAGCCGTATGCCCGGCCGCTGCCGGAAGCAACGCTCTACGATTACCTGCCGACCTACGCGGTCGATGGTTTTCTGCAGGCCCTGCGCCACAGCCTGGCCGAACAGCGGCCGGAGGATTTCCGCCAGGCCTTTGACCAGCGCGGCCAGACCAGCTGGTGGCGGGTACTGATCAAGCCGCTGCGGGCGCTGGTCGATTGCGCGCCGAAATGCCGGCTGATCATCAGCGCCACCGACATCACCGAAAAAATCGTCCTCGCCAACCAGCTGCAGACCGAACAGCAACGCTATCGCGGCCTGTTCGATACGGCTTACGACGGGGTCCTGACCATCGACCGCGAACAGCGCATCAAGCTCAGCAACCGCGCCGCGCAGCAGCAATTCGGCTACAGCGGCGAAAGCCTGCAGGGGATGGCGCTCGACCAGCTGCTGCCGGAACGCTTCCGCGCCCGGCACGGCGGCTACATCCAGCAATTCTCGCAATCGCCGATCCAGGCCCGGCATATGTTCGAGCGCGGCGAAATCCTCTGCCGCCGCCACGACGGCAGCGAATTCCCGGCAGAAATCAGCATTTCCAAAATCCGCATCGACGGCGAGACCGAATTCACGGCGGTGATCCGCGACATCTCGGAACGCAATACGCTGATCCGCGAACTCAAGCTGCGCGCCAACAGCGATCCGCTGACCGGGCTGCGCAACCGCCGCTCGGCAGTCGAAATGGGGCAGATCCTGTTTGACGGCCACGGCCGCAGCGGCCGGCCGCTATCGGTCCTGATGCTCGACCTCGACCACTTCAAGCAGGTCAACGACCGCTACGGCCACGCCGGCGGCGATGCCGTGCTGCAGCAGGTCGCCCAGGTGCTCGACGAGGAAAGGCGCAAGGGCGACCTGCTCGCCCGCATCGGCGGCGAGGAATTCCTGTTCCTGCTCGCCGACACGCCACGAGAAGCAGCCGGCATCTTCGCCGAGCGCCTGCGCCAGCGGATCGAATGCGAAGCCATCTGCGTCCAGCCCGGCGCGGCGCCGATCAGCATTACCTGCAGCATCGGCATCGACGGCATCCGGGAGGACGACACCTGTCTCGAAAATGCCATCGAACGCGCCGACCGCGCGCTCTACCGGGCCAAGCACGCCGGGCGTAACCGGGTCGCCGGACGGGAAGACTGAGCGCTGGCCGGCGCCGGCAAAAACCGGCGCTGAACACGGTCGACCGTGGCGCGCGGAAAAAACCGCCCGCTGGCCGCTCGCTGGCGGCTCAGTTGCTGTCCGTGTGGAGGTGGAACAGCCGCGAGGCGGCCGCCTGCAGCTGGCTGCGGTCCTCGCCTTCGGCCTGGTTCAGGGTTTGCGTCGGGGCGTGCAGGAACTTGTTGGTCAGGCGTTGCGACAACTGCTCCAGCACCTTTTCCGGGTTCTCGCCCTTGGCCAGCAGCTTCAGCGCGTGCTCCATCTCGTGCCGACGCATGCGCTCGGCAGCATCGCGCAGACCGCGAATCACCGGCACCGTCTCACGCGACTGCAGCCAGCCAAGGAAATCGCGGACCCGTTCGCCGATGATGCCTTCGGCCTCGACCACCGCCGCCTGGCGCGACTCCAGGCCGCTGGCGACGACCTGGGCGAGATCGTCGACGGTGTACAGGAAAACGTCGTCGAGCTCGCCGACCTCCGGCTCGATGTCGCGCGGCACGGCCAGGTCGACCATGAACATCGGCCGGTGGCGACGCGCCTTGACCGCCCGCTCGACCATGCCCAGGCCGATGATCGGCAGCGGGCTGGCAGTACAGGAAACGATGATGTCGTGGCGCGGCAGATGCTCGGCCAGTTCGTCGAGGCGGATCGCGTTGCCGCCGTATTGCTCGGCCAGCGCCCGCCCGCGCTCGACGGTGCGGTTGGCAATGGTGACGGTCTTCGGCTTCTGTGCGCAGAAATGCGCGGCGCACAGTTCGATCATTTCGCCGGCGCCGATGAACAGGATGTTCTGCCCGGCAATCGACGGGAAGATGCGTTCGGCCAGATGCACGCCGGCAGCCGCCATCGAGACGATGTTGGCACCGATGGCGGTGGTGGTGCGCACTTCCTTGGCCACCGAGAACGAGCGCTGGAACAGCTTGTGCAGTTGCGTGCCGAGGGTGCCGCTTTCTTCGGCGGCGCGTACCGCATCCTTCATCTGACCGAGGATCTGCGGCTCGCCGATCACCATCGAATCAAGACCGGAAGCAACGCGGAAGGCGTGGCGCACGGCTTCCGGCTGATCGTGGGTGTACAGGTAAGGCGCCAGTTCGTGGCGCTCGACCTGATGAAACTGCGACAGCCAGTCGATCACCACCTCCGGCGACTCGGCCGCACAGTAGATTTCGGTGCGGTTACAGGTCGACAGGATCGCGACTTCCTTGACCGGGCGGTTGCGCGTGAGGTCGGCCAGCGCCTGCGGCAACTTGTCGGCGCCAAAGGCCACGCGTTCGCGGATCGCGAGCGGCGCGGAATGATGGTTGAGGCCGAGGGTAAAAATCACCGGTCGAAGTTCTTCACTGGAATCGGGCGGCGATTATAACACCCGACGGGCAGGGGCATTTTTGATGCAAATGCCCCTGCCGCGCACCCGGTCAAAACAGAAAAGCCTGTTTTTCCGGTGTCGACCGTGGCTGGTTGTCGGCGCCGAAGACGCGCATCTGGCGCGGACGGAACCAGACCGGCTGGCCGACCTGCAGCTGCAAGGCTTCGTGGCGCTCGCGCGAGAGTTCGACTTCGACGATCTCGGCGTCGTGCTGCAACTCGACGCGCACCACCGGGCCAATCGGATGCACGTGCGTCACCGTCGCCGCCATGCCGTTTTCCAGCACCACGTTGGACAGGTCAATGTCGTGCGGACGAACGAAGGCGGTGGCCTTTTCCGCATTTTCCGGCCGCGCCTCGCGCTCGACCTCGGCATAGCCCCCCTGAACCCGGCTGTGGAAGACGTTCACATTGCCGAGGAACTGGTACACGAATGGCGTTGCCGGTGCCGAATAAACCTCGTCGGGCGAACCGATCTGCTCGATCTGGCCGTGGTTCATCACCACCACGCGGTCGGCCACTTCGAGTGCCTCTTCCTGGTCGTGGGTCACGAAAACGGACGAAATGTGCATGTCGTCGTGCAGGCGGCGCAACCAGCGGCGCAGCTCCTTGCGCACCTTGGTATCGAGCGCGCCGAAGGGCTCGTCGAGCAGCAGCACCTTGGGTTCGACCGCCAGCGCACGGGCCAGCGCAATGCGCTGCCGCTGGCCGCCGGAGAGTTGCGACGGATAGCGGTCGGCCAGCCAGTCGAGCTGCACCAGACCGAGCAATTCCATCACCCGGCGCTTGATTTCGGCGTCCGACGGGCGCTCCTTGCGCGGCTTGACGCGCAGGCCGAAGGCGACGTTCTCGAACACCGTCATGTGGCGGAACAGCGCGTAGTGCTGGAAGACGAAGCCGACGTTGCGCTCGCGGGCGTGCAGGTGGGTGGCCTCGGCGCCCGAGAACAGGATCTCGCCCTGATCAGCGGTTTCCATGCCGGCAATGATGCGCAGCAGCGTCGTCTTGCCGCAGCCAGACGGGCCAAGCAGCGCGACCAGTTCGCCAGTCGGGATGTCGAGGTTGATGTTGTCGAGCGCGACGAAGTTGCCGAAGCGCTTGGAGATATTGCGGATTTCGATACTCATTGGGTTTTCTCGCCGGGTAATTCTGCGTTCAGCATTTCGGTTTCCTTGCGCATGCGCCATTCGACGACGGTCTTGGCGACCAGCGTGACCAGCGCCAGCAAGGCCAGCACCGACGCCGCAGCGAAGGCGCCGATGGCGTTGTATTCGTTGTAAAGGATTTCGACGTGCAGCGGCAGGGTGTTGGTCTCGCCGCGAATGTGGCCGGAGACCACCGACACTGCGCCGAACTCGCCCATCGCCCGGGCGTTCGACAGGATCACGCCGTAGAGCAGGCCCCACTTGATGTTGGGCAGGGTCACCCGCCAGAACATCTGCCAGCCAGAAGCGCCGAGCGAAATCGCCGCCTCTTCCTCGTCCTTGCCCTGCGACTGCATCAGCGGGATCAGTTCGCGGGCAATGAAGGGGAAGGTGATGAACAAGGTGGCGATGATCATCCCCGGCACGGCAAAAATCACCTTGTATTCATTGGCCGCCAGCCAGGGTCCGAAATAGCCCTGGGCGCCGAAAAGCAGGATGAAGATCAGGCCGGCGACCACCGGCGACACCGCAAACGGCAGGTCGATCAGCGTGATCAGCAGGCTCTTGCCCTTGAAGTCGAACTTGGCGATGACCCAGGCGGCAGCGACGCCGAAAAGAATGTTGAACGGCAGCACGGCGAGCGCGATGACCACGGTCAACCAGATCGCCGAGCGGGTTTCCGGGTCTTGCAGCGCCTCCAGATAAACCGGCAGGCCTTGCGCCAGGGCTTCGACAAATACGGCCAGCAGCGGCAGGCCGAGGAAGAAAAAGAGGAAGCCGAGGCCGACGGCGAGCAGGGTGCGGCGCACCCAGGCCGGTTCCTGCGTCGCGCGGGTCAGTTTGTTGTGGCTCATGCGCCCTCCCCTTGCTTGGCCTTGCCGGCGGCGACTTCGAGCGGCTCGACATTTTTATGGCGATTGGCCGCCCACCATTGCAGGACGTTGATCACCAGCAACAGCACGAAGGAAATCGCCAGCATCACCACCGCCAGCGCGGTGGCGCCGAGCACGTCGTATTGCTCCAGCTTGGAGATGATCAGCAGCGGCACGATTTCGGAAATCAGCGGCAGGTTGCCGGCGATGAAGATCACCGACCCGAACTCACCCAGCGCGCGGGCGAAGGCCAGCGCGAAGCCGGTCAGCAGCGCCGGACCGATCGCCGGGAAGATGACCTTGGCGAAGGTCTGCCAGCGCGAGGCACCGAGCGAAGCCGCAGCCTCCTCGACTTCGGTTTCGATATCCTCGATCACCGGCTGCAGCGTGCGCACGACAAAGGGCAAGGTGACGAAAGTCAGCGCAACAACAATGCCGAGCGGGGTGTAGGCGACCTTGAAGCCGAGCGGTTCGAGATACCGGCCGAGCCAGCCGTTGCCGGCGTAAAGCGTGGCCAGCGTGATCCCGGCGACCGCCGTCGGCAGCGCGAAGGGCAGGTCCACCAGGGCATCGACGAAACGCTTGCCAGGGAAGGAGTAACGCACCAGCACCCAGGCCACGATCAGGCCGAAGAAGGCGTTGATCGACGCCGCCAGCAAGGACGAGACGAAGGTGACGCGAAACGCCGCCAGCGAGCGTTCGCCGAGGGCAATGTCGAGGATTTGCGCGAGGCCCAGTTCCGACGCCTTGAGGATCATGCCGCCCAGCGGCAGCAGGATCAGCAGCGACAGATAGACCAGCGTGTAGCCGAGCGCGAGCCCGAATCCAGGGAGTACACGTTGGGAATTGACGGACATGTTTTTTTATTCAAATTCCGGGTTGACCGTAGCAAAGCGAAAGGCGCCGGCGACCAGCCTGACGGCTGAGCTCCGGCGCCCCAGAGGTGATGACTGCGGGCGCGATTCTGCCGCGAATTACTTGGCGACGTAAATCTGGTCGAAGCTGCCGCCGTCCTTGAAGTGGGTGGCAAAGGCCTTGTTGGCGCCGCCGAAGACTTCATCGACGGTGAAAGTTTTTACCGGCGGGAAGAAATGGGCGTACTTCTTCAGCAACTCCGGGTCACGCGGCCGCAGGTAGTTCTGCGCGGCGTTCTCCTGGCCTTCCTTGGACCACAGGTATTCGAGGTAGGCGGTCGCCTGCTTGCGCGTGCCCTTCTTGTCGACCACTTTCTCGACCACCGCCACCGGGAACTCGGTCTGCATGGTCAGGCTGGGATAGACGACTTCGAACTCGCCCTTGCCGAATTCCTTGGCGATCATTTCGGCCTCGGATTCAAAGGTGATCAGCACGTCGCCCAGGCGGCGCTGCATGAAGGTGGTGGTCGCATCGCGGCCGCCGGCGGCGAACAGCGGCGCATTCTTGAGCAGCTTGCCGACGAATTCCTGCGCCTTGGCGTCGCTACCGCCCGGCTGCTTGAGCGCCCAGGCCCAGGCCGACAGGTAGGTGTTGCGGCCGTTGCCGGTGTTCTTCGGATGCGGAATGATCACCTGCACCCCCGGCGCGGCGAGGTCGGCCCAATCCTTCAACGCCTTGGGGTTGCCTTTACGGACGATGAACACCATCGCCGAGGTGTAGGGCGAAGCGCTGTTGGGGAATTTCTTGGCCCAGTCCTTGGCGACCAGCCCCTTGTCGGCGAGGAATTCGATGTCGTTGGCCTGGTTCATGGTCACCACATCGGCTTCGAGGCCGTCGGCGACGGCGCGCACCTGCTTGGTCGAACCGCCGTGCGACTGCTTCAGCTCCAGGCTTTCGCCGCTCTTCGCCTTCCAGTATTTCTGGAACATCGGGTTGAAGTCCTTATAGACGTCGCGGGCAACATCGTAGGAGGCGTTGAGCAGGGTCGCATCGGCCAGCGCGGCAGTGCTGGCGACGGCAAGAACCAGGGCAGAAAGGGTGTGGCGCAGGGATTTCATGTGCAGATACTCCAAAAGCAATGGAAGCAATTTAGCCGACGCCCCTTATAACAACAAATAAAATTTCAGAATTTGCTTATGTCTTTTGAAGCTTTGGCACCCGGCATGCTGCCGACGCCCGCAGACAAGCCCGGGCCAAGCGGCTATCATTCGCCCTTGCCCTAACTTCCGCTGCCCGAAACAATGCGCGCCACCCTGCCTGCCACCCTGCTCCTGTCCTCCCTGCTCGCCGCCTGCGCCATCAAGGGCGACGTTCCGCCGAGCAAGCACATTTCGCAAAAGGGGGCGCTCAAGGTGCATCCCGGCCTGCTCGGCCAGCCGGTGCCGCCGGAACTGCAGGGCGAAACCCGCCTTGCCGCCGCCAGCAGCGGCAGCGAAGCTGCCGGCCAACCGGCACTGGCCGACCCGCTGGCCGTGCGCAGCATTCACTTCGACCTCGACAGCGCAGCGATCAAGGCCGACTACGACACGGTACTGCAGGCCCACGCCCGCCACCTGGCCGCCAACCCGGCACTGCGCATCCGCATCGAAGGCCACGCCGACGAACGCGGCCCCAGCGACTACAACCGTCGCCTCGGCCAGAAACGCGCCGACAGCGTGCGCCAGACCCTGGTCAACCACGGCGCCCCGGAAAACCGCATCGGCATCCGCAGCCTGGGCGAAAGCAAGCCCCGGCAAAAGGGCCACGACGAAGAATCCTGGGCTGAAAACCGCCGCGCCGAACTGGTTTACGAGAAGTAAGCCGGAGGTTTTCCGAAACCGCTGCGCCCGCGACCTGTTCGCAGCGCAGCCCTGCTCCCGTTCCTGTCGCCCGCCATGGGACTGTTTGCCAAAATATCCGCATTGATCGGCGCCAGCGAGCCGCCCCCGGCCACAGCCCGCGCCAGTATCGCTGCGCCCGGCGTCCCGCCGCCGCAACCCGCCCTGCCCGGCTTGCTCTGGCACGAAATCATCGACGCCAGCACCCGGCTGGCTGGCTATCGCCTGCAGGCCGCCAGCTCCCAGGCACTGGACGGCGAAACCTGGCTGGCGCTGCTCCGCCGCGAGGGCGTGGAGGCAGTCGGCAAACGCCGTCTGCTGCTGATTCCGATGCGCCCGGAACAATGGCTCAACGCTGACTTCAAGACCCTGGGCGGCCAGCATCCACATTTTGAGCTGGGTGCCGGTGCCGGCGGGCAACTGGCCTCCTGGCCGGCCCTGCTTCACGTCGAGGGTGCCAGCGTCGCCTTGCCGGCGGATTGGCTGGACAGCCACCCTGAGCTCGGCAGCCTGGCCGATGTGCTGCTATTCGACATGCACGGTGAAGCCCTCCCCGCGCTGGAAGCCCGCCTGCGGCACTGCCGCCAGCTGGCACCGCAGGCCCGGCTGATGATCGAGAACGTGCGTAGCTGGGCGGAATACCGCTATCTCCGGGCGATGGGTGCCGACTATTGCCAGGGTGAATTCAGCCACCAGCCCGACGAAGAAACCCCGGCAACCGAGTGCTCGCCCGGCCGGCTGCTGATGATCGAATTGCTCAACCTGGTCCGCCGCGATGCCGAACTCGGCGAACTGGTTGAAAAAGCCAAGCGTGAGCCGGCGGTCGTGGTCAAGCTGATCGAAATGGCCAATACGCCGCTGTCCGGCCTGGCCCGTCCGGTCAGTTCGCTCGACGAGGCGATCATGCTGCTCGGCCGCGAAGCACTGTATCGCTGGCTGGCCTTCAGCCTGTTCCAGATCGACCCGGACAATCCGCGCGACGAAGCCCTGCTGGTCATGGCACTGACCCGCGCCAATTTCCTGGAACGGATCGCACCACCGGAAGCGCACAGCGACCTCTTCCTGGTCGGCCTGTTTTCGCTGCTCGACAGCCTGCTGCGGCAACCGCTGCCGCAGCTGCTTGAGCGCATCCAGCTACCGCCACCGGTACGTGCCGTCCTGCTCGACAATAGCGGCGCCTACGCCCGCTATCTGCGCCTGCTGCTGACACTGGAAAACGGCCAGTACGAAGCCGCCTGCGCCTTCGCCGCCAGCCTCGCAATCCCGCGCGACGACTTGCTCGCCAACTATGGCGCGGCGATTGCGTGGGCCAACCGCAGCGCACATTAAGCCCGGTCATGCGGCGCCATTCACGGTCGACCTAAAAAACAGTCATTTTTCCGGTCGACCGTAAGCCACGCCCCCTTTACGGCAGTTCGTAGCCGAAGGAGCGGATCACCGTCCGCGCCTGCTCGCCCTTGAGGAAAGCCAGCCAGGCCCGAGCCGCCGGATTGTCCCGCCCCTTGTTCAGCAGCACCGCATCCTGGCGGATCGGATCATGAAATTCGGCCGGCACCAGCCAGCCCGAACCGCCGCCGATGCGACCGTTCCTGATCACCTGCGAATAGGCAACGAAGCCCAGTTCGGCATTGCCGGTGCTGACGAACTGGTGCGTCTGGGCAATGTTCTCACCCTGCACGAAGCGCGGCCGCAGCGTTTCCAGCACCCCCAGCCGGGCCATCGTCTGCTGCGCGGCGAGCCCATACGGCGCGGTTTTCGGGTTGGCCAGCGCCAGATGGCGGAAAGCGCCCTTCTTCAGCACCTCGCCGCGCTCGTCGACCAGCTTGCCATCCGGCGACCACAGCACCAGCCGGCCAACCGCATAGGTGTAGGCGCTGCCGGCCACGCCCTGGCCCTCCTTGAGCAGCCGCGCCGGAGTCTCGTCGTCGGCCGCCAGCAGCACCTCGAAAGGCGCGCCGTTGCTGATCTGGGCGTAGAACTTGCCGGTCGCGCCGAAGGCTGCCCGCAGCTTGTGCCCGGTCTCACGCTCGAACAAGGGTGCCAGCACCTGCACCGGGCCAGTGAAATTGGCCGCCACCGCGACACTGACCTCGCCGCCCCAGGCCGGGAGCATCCCGGCCAGAAAACCTGCCACCAGCAGAATCCACTTGTTCCGCACACTGCCTCCTTGAGCCGAAGCGACGGGGCCCTTTGCCCCGCCTTGCAGCGCGCAGGATAGCGGAGGAGCGCGGCCCCCGCCTAGCGCGGCTGCAGCCAGCCGCGCAATTCTTCCTGGCTCGGCATCCGCCCGGAAACCAGCACCTGCTCGTCGACCACCAGCGCCGGCGTGGTCATGATCGGATAGGCCATGATCTGCTCCATCTCGCGCACATGCTCGAAACGGGCATCGAGGCCGAGTTCGGCCACCGCTTCGCGGGTCAGTTGCTCCAGCCGGTTGCACTTGGCGCAACCGCTCCCAAGAATCTTGATCAACATGCGTTTTCTCCCCTGGCCGCGCGACGGCGGCCTTCAATCAGATGCAGCACGCCGACGATGCCGGCGACAAAACCGAGCACCACGGCAGCCAGTTGCCAGCCGGGCATGCCATCAACCCAGGCCCCATAAGTGAGGCCGGCGACGGTGGAAAACAGCGCCACCAGTCCGACATAGGTCCATGCGCGCAGCTTGCCGATGATCGCCGCCGTAATCAGGATACTCTGCAGCGACAGTTCCGGGTCGGCCATCAGGTAGGCGATCAGCGGCCCCGGATGCATGCCGAGCGACAGGAACATCTTGGCAATCGGCACCTCGACCAGGGTCGGGAAATACATGAAGACGCCGAAGAGCACCCCGCTCAGGTTGGCCAGCACCGTGTTGGCACCGGCCAGCGCGCGAATCCACTCCGGCTGGATGAAGACCCGGATCACCCCGACCAGAAACACACCGACGATCAGCAGCGGGAAAATCTGCTTCACGAAGCGCCAGGTTTCCCACAGCCACTGCTGGATATCCCAGACATCGAAACGCCGGGCCAGCGGGATCAGCGCCAGCGCACAGGCGGCTACCGCCAGCGTGCGGCCGGTCAGGCTGACGACCAGGCCGGCGGCCTCGACCCGGACGCCGAGCGCGGCAAAGGCCAGGGTCAGCACGGTCAGCCCCAGGGCCAGTGGCGTCAGGCGGTTGAACCCGGCATCAACCGTGCCCAGCCCGCGCCAGGCAAGCGCAGCAATCGCCGCCAGCAGCGCGATCAGCGCCGCCCCCTGCAGGCTCAGTCCCTCGGCGCCGACGGCCTCATTGACCGGCACCCAGCGATCCAGCGTCTGCTGCACTGCGGCCGCGCCCGACCAGGGCAGTTCGCAGGCGAACACCACGCTTTTCAGGATATCCAGCTTCAAGGTGCCGGCAAGCAGCAGCGCCACCAGCATCCCGACGAAGGCCAGGGTCTTGCCCGGCACCCCACCGGCATCGGTGAAGGTGGCAGCGTCGCCGAGGCGGGCAAGGTCGGCATCATGAAAGAGGATGGCCATGATCATCCCGATGCCGATCCCGAAGGCCAGCGCGAGCAGGATGCGGGCAATCGCGAACTCCGCCCCGAGCGCGACGCCGGTATAAGCCAGCGCCAGGATATTGGCGGCCGGCGCGAAGAACAGGAAGGTGATCGCCGGCCCAAGCCCGGCCCCCTTCTTGTAGATCCCGGCAAACAGCGGCTGGATGGTGCAGGAGCACACCGCCAACAGGCTACCGGCACCGGCCGCCGCCGAGTAGGACATCCACTTGGGCGCCGTTGGCCCGAGAAAGCGGATGATCGCCTGCTGCGGCACCAGCGCCGACAGCGCGCCGGCGATGAAGAACGCAGGCACCAGGCAAAGCAGCACATGCGCCGCCAGATACGAGGCCAAGCTGTCGAGCCCGCCCTGCAGGGCCATCACCAGGCCATCCATGATCGACTCCTTTCCTGCCCCCGAGGGGCGTTGACCGTGTTCTTCGCTTACCTTGCTTCGTACCAGCCCTTGCTGGCATTGACCACCTTGACCACCAGCAGCATCACCGGCACTTCGATCAGCACGCCGACCACCGTCGCCAGCGCTGCGCCCGACTCGAAGCCGAACAGGCTGATCGCGGCCGCGACCGCCAGCTCGAAGAAATTGGAGGCCCCGATCAGCGCCGACGGGCAAGCGACATTGTGTTTCTCGCCGACCGCCCTGTTCAGCCAGTAAGCCAGTGCCGAATTGAAAAACACCTGGATCAGGATGGGCACGGCCAGCAGCGCAATGACCAGCGGTTGCTTGAGGATGGCCTCGCCCTGGAAAGCAAAGAGCAGCACCAGCGTCGCCAGCAGGGCCGAGATCGACCACGGGCCGATCTTGCTCATCGCTGCGTCGAACGCGGCCTGGCCCTGGGCCAGCAGCGCTTTGCGCCACCATTGGGCCAGCGCCACCGGGATCACGATGTAGAGCAGGACCGAGGTCAGCAGCGTGTCCCAGGGCACGGTGATCGCCGACAGGCCAAGCAGGAAGGCAACCAGCGGGGCGAAAGCCACGACCATGATGCTGTCGTTCAGAGCAACCTGCGACAGCGTGAATAGCGGGTCGCCATTCGACAGCCGGCTCCAGACGAAGACCATTGCCGTACATGGCGCGGCAGCCAGCAGAATCAGGCCGGCGATGTAGCTGTCGAGCTGTTCGGCGGGCAACAGCGGCGCAAACAGATTGCGCACGAAGAGCCAGCCGAGAAAGGCCATCGAGAAGGGTTTGACCAGCCAATTGACGAACAGCGTGACGCCAATCCCGCGCACGTGCTGCTTCACTTCGTGCAACGCGCCGAAATCGACCTTGACCAGCATCGGGATGATCATCACCCAGATCAGCAGGCCGACCGGCAGATTGACCTGCGCCACCTCCAGCCGGCCGATGGCCTGGAACAGCCCCGGCGCCCACTGCCCGAGGGCAATCCCGGCGACGATGCAGAGGAAGACCCAGACCGTCAGATAACGCTCGAAAACGCTCATCGGCGCACCGGCCGCCGCCTGGGCAGTGATTTCACATGGTGCCGACATCAGGCTTCCTCCAGCCCCAGTGCAGCACGCACCGCCGGCACCAGGCGAGCCCGGATGTCGTCGCGGACGGCGACGAAACTGGCCAGCGGTTCGCCGTGCGGATCGTGGAAAGGCAGATGAATGCGCGCCACCGGGCGCGGAAAGACCGGGCAGGTTTCCTTGGCGTTGTCGCACACGCTGACCACCAGGTCGATTTCCTCGTCCATCACCGCTTCGACGTCCTTGGGGTGCAGCCCCGCCGTCGGCAGGCCGGCCAGACGCAGCGCCTCAAGCGCACCGTCGGCAACCTTGGGTTGCGGCCGGGTGCCGGCTGAAATGCCACGCACCAGCCCGGCCAGATCATGGTTGAGGATGGCTTCGCCCATTTGCGAGCGACAGGAATTGCCGGTGCACAGCACCAGCACGGTTTTCGGCTTGGACATCAAGGTTTCTCCAGATCGGCGCGACGCTTTTCACTGGTGTCGCAGCAGGCGGTTTTCGGCAGGCAGGCTTCGCCCTGGCAGCAATTACGGGTCAGGAAGGCAATCAGTTCATCCATCGTCGCGTAGCTCGCGGCATAACGGATGAAGCGGCTCTCCCGCGTCCCGACGATCAGCCCCACCCGGCTCAGGTGCGCCAGATGAAAAGACAGCGTCGCCGGCGCCATCCCCAGTTGCTCGCCGATCACGCTCGCCGTCACCCCGACCGGCCCGGCTTCGACCAGCAGGCGGAAGATGGCAAGACGGGACTCGTGCCCGAGGGCAGCCAGCAGTTCGGCAGCGTTTAGCGTTTCCATATTTCGAGTATTGTCGAAATATGGAAAAAAGTCGAGCACCGGCATACCCGGCGCCGACTTTTGCGGGCAGCCCAGTCACAGTGCATCCGCACCAAAATGGAACAAAAGCCCCGGATCACGCCCCAGGACCGGGCCTGAATACACACAAAAAGGCAGATCGCTGCCGATTTCAGCGCATTTTTACGCCGCGATTGCACGAAATCCGCCGCTGGCAGGCTTTGGCACGCATCATGCTTTAACTCAAGCAGCCCGCCGCAAAGTAGCCTAGGGCAAAGCTTTCCGACAACGGTGTCGGTATCCGGTCAGCGTTTCGCGCGACCGGGTTTCCCTAATCGACAGAGCCGCTCTCGGACAGCGCCAAGCCCCAGTGCCCGCAAGGCACGGCGGGCCGCAACGCGACAGTTCCACCGAAGCGGCAGGTGAGAACGAGCATGAAGATAATCGTCATCGGCCACGGCATGGTCGGCCACAAGTTCCTGGAAGAACTGCAGCAGCGCGCTCTGCCTGGCGTAGAAGTCACGGTGCTGTGCGAAGAACCGCGCACTGCTTACGACCGCGTCCATTTGTCGGAATTCTTCAGCGGCAAGAGCGCCGAAGACCTGTCGCTGGTCGCCCCCGGCTTCTTTGCCGACAGCGGCTTTGCCTTGCGCCTCAATACCCGGGCGACGGCCATTGATCGGCAGCATAAAACGGTCACCACCCAGGACGGCGACACCCTGCCCTACGACAAGCTGGTGATCGCCACCGGCTCCTATCCCTTCGTCCCGGCGCTGCCCGGCAACGACCGCAAGCATTGCTACGTTTACCGCACAATCGAGGATCTGGAAGGGATGAAGGCCTCCGGCGCCATCTCCGGCAGCGGCGTCGTCGTCGGCGGTGGCCTGCTCGGGCTGGAATGCGCCAAGGCGCTCAAGGACCTCGGACTGGAAACCCACGTCGTCGAATTCGCCCCGCGCCTGATGGCGGTGCAGGTCGACGACGAAGGCGGCCGCATCCTGCGCCACAAGATCGAGGCGCTCGGCGCCCACGTCCATACCGGCTGCAACACCGTCGAAATCCGCGACGGCGCCCGGGCGCGGCACCGCATGGTGTTCGCCGACGGCCACTATCTCGAAACCGACATGATCGTGTTCTCGGCCGGGATCCGCCCGCGCGACGAACTGGCCCGGCAAAACGCGCTGGCGGTCGGCGCCCGGGGCGGCTTCTCGATCAACGACCACTGCCAGACCAGCGACCAGGACATCTACGCGATAGGTGAATGCGCCTCCTGGCACGACCAGTTGTTCGGGCTGGTTGCCCCCGGTTACGAAATGGCCCGCGTCGTCGCCCGCCATATCGCCGGCGAAAGCAGCGCTGCCTTTGCCGGCGCCGACCTCAGCACCAAGCTCAAGCTGATGGGCGTCGACGTCGCCAGCATCGGCGACGCGCACGGCAAGACGCCGGGCAGCCGCAGCTTCCGCTATGTCGACGAGTGCAAGGACATCTACAAGAAGATCGTCCTCAGCGAAGACGGCAAGCGCCTGCTCGGCGCAGTGCTGATCGGCAACGCCGACGAATACGGCACGCTGCTGCAGATGGTGCTGAACGGCATCGCACCGCCGGCCGATCCCGAATTCCTGATCCTCCCCGCCGGCGACGGCAAGGCCAAGCCCGGCCTGGGCCCGGACACCCTGCCCGACAGCGCGCAGATTTGTTCGTGCAACAACGTGACCAAGGGCCAGATCCGCGCCGCCGTTGCCGAGGGCAAGACCACCATCGGCGAGATCAAGGCCTGCACCAAGGCCGGCGCCACCTGCGGCGGCTGCATTCCGCTGGTGACGCAGGTGATGAAGGCCGAGATGGCCAAGCTCGGACTCACGGTCAACAACCACGTTTGCGAACATTTCCCGCACTCGCGGCAGGAGCTGTTCCACCTGATCCGGGTTGGCGAAATCAAATCCTTTGCCGAGCTGCTCGCCCGCCACGGCAAGGGCCTCGGCTGCGACGTCTGCAAGCCGCTGGCGGCGTCGATCTTTGCGTCGTGCTGGAACGACTTCGTGCTCAAGGGCGAACTCGCCAGCCTGCAGGACAGCAACGACTATTACCTGGGCAACATCCAGAAGGACGGCACCTACTCGGTGGTTCCGCGCATGGCCGGCGGCGAAGTCACCCCCGACGGCCTGATCGCGGTCGGCCAGGTGGCGAAGAAATACGGCCTGTACACCAAGATCACCGGCGGCCAGCGGGTTGACCTGTTCGGCGCCCGCGTCGAGCAACTGCCCGCGATCTGGGAAGAACTGATCGCCGCCGGCTTCGAATCCGGCCACGCTTACGGCAAGTCGCTGCGCACGGTCAAAAGCTGCGTCGGCAGCACCTGGTGCCGCTACGGCGTCGACGACTCGGTGGGCATGGCCATCGACCTGGAAAACCGCTACAAGGGGCTGCGCGCGCCGCACAAGATCAAGTTCGGGGTTTCCGGCTGCACCCGCGAATGCGCCGAAGCGCAGGGCAAGGACGTCGGCGTGATCGCCACCGAGCGCGGCTGGAACCTCTACGTCTGCGGCAACGGCGGGATGAAGCCCCGGCACGCCGAGCTGATCGCATCCGACCTCTCGAAAGCCGAGCTGATCCGCCTGATCGACCGCTTCCTGATGTTCTACGTGCGCACCGCCGACCGGCTGCAGCGCACCAGTACCTGGCGCGAAAGCCTGGAAGGCGGCCTCGACTACCTCAAGGCGGTGCTGATCGACGACAGCCTGGGCCTGTGCAACGAACTCGAAGCCCAGATGCAGCACGTGGTCGACACCTACCAGTGCGAATGGAAGACCGCAGTCAACGACCCGGCCGTCCGCCAGCGCTTCCGCAGCTTCATCAACAGCGACAGCGCCGACCAGCGCATCGTTTTTGTCAAGGAACGCGGCCAGATCCGCCCGGCGCAGGCCGACGAACGCGAATACGCCGCCGCCGACCCGCTCATGCTCTGAATCCTGAAAGGTCCCAACGATGACTACCTCGACCACCTGGCAGCCGGTCTGCCAACTCGACGACATCCTCCCCGGCACCGGCGTCTGCGCGCTGGTCGAAGGGCGCCACATCGCCATTTTCCGGGTCGGCGACAGCGACTGTTACGCGCTCGACAACATCGACCCGAAATCCGGCGCCAGCGTCCTTTCGCGCGGCCTCGTCGGCAACCTCGGCGACCACCTGGTGGTGGCCTCGCCGCTCTACAAACAGCACTTCGACCTGCGTTCCGGCGCCTGCCTGGAAATCCCCGAGCAATCGCTGCGCAGCTACCCGGTGCGTTGCGATGGCGGGCAGATCTTGCTCCAGCTCGCCGCCTGACGCCCCCGCATTCAATTCCATCCCAGAAGGAATCACCATGGCCTACCTTGCTCCTGCCGAGTTCGTCACCAAGATGGTCGACGCCGGCGAATCCAAGCTGCTGATGTCCACCCGCGACACCCTCGTCCGCGCCTACATGGCCGGCGCCATCCTCGCGCTCGCCGCCGCCTTCGCGGTCAGCGTCACGGTCAACACCGGCAACCCGCTGATCGGCGCGCTGCTCTTCCCGGTCGGCTTCTGCATGCTCTACCTGCTCGGCTTCGACCTGCTCACCGGGGTATTCACCCTGGCCCCGCTGGCGGTCATGGACAAGCGTCCCGGCGCCACCTGGAACGGCGTGCTGCGCAACTGGTCGCTGGTGTTCACCGGCAACTTCGCCGGCGCGCTGACCGTCGCCGTGTTCATGGCGATCATCTTCACCAACGGCTTCAGCGAGGCGCCCAACGCCATCGGCCAGAAGATCGGCCACATCGGCGAGGGCCGCACCGTCGGCTACGCCGCGCACGGCGCCGCCGGGATGCTGACCCTGTTCGTCCGCGCCGTGATGTGCAACTGGATGGTCTCGACCGGCGTCGTCGCGGCGATGATGTCGACCAGCGTTTCCGGCAAGGTGATGGCGATGTGGATGCCGATCCTGGTCTTCTTCTACATGGGCTTCGAGCACAGCATCGTCAACATGTACCTGTTCCCGTCCGGCCTGATGCTCGGTGGCAACTTCACCTTCATGGACTACATGATCTGGAACGAAATCCCGACCGTGCTCGGCAACCTGGTCGGCGGTCTCACCTTCGTCGGCGCCACGCTCTACTCGACCCACTACAAAACCGCGCCGAAGCGCAAGGTCGCCTGAGGCGAACGCCGCCGATGCGCCCCGCCAGCCTGCGCGTCAGCATCGGCCAGCACTCGCTGGCCGGTGCGCATGCCGAGAACCAGGACTTCCACGGCGCCTTCGTGCCGCGCGGCGCCCTGCTTGCCAGCAAGGGCATCGCGCTGGCGCTGGCCGACGGGATCAGCACCAGCCGGGTCAGCCAGCAGGCGAGCGCGATGGCGGTGCGGACTTTTCTCGACGACTATTTTGCGACTTCCGAGGCGTGGACCGTGCGCCGCGCCGCCAATTGCGTCCTTGCCGCGACCAATTCCTGGCTGCACGGCCAGACCATGGCCGGCGACGGCCGCTTCGACAAGGACCGGGGCTACGTCTGCACCTTCAGCGCGCTGATCCTCAAGGGGCGCAAGCTGCACCTCTTCCATGTCGGCGATTCGCGCATCTACCGGCTCCACCCGCAATCGCTGGAGCAACTCAGCGAAGACCACCGGATCGCGCTGGCGGCCAACGAAAGCTATCTGGCGCGCGCGCTCGGCACCGCCTCGCACATCGACATTGACCACCGCAGCTGGGAAGCCGCCCCCGGCGAGGTGTACCTGCTGGCCACCGACGGCGCCTACAGCCAGCTCACGGCGACCGAAATCAACCAGGCGCTGGCGCAACACCCCGACGACCTCGACGCTGCCGCCGCGCAACTGGTGGCGCAGGCGCGCGCCGCCGGCAGCGACGACGACGCCACCCTGCAAATCCTGCGCATCGACGCGCTACCCGACGCCGACAGCCCGCAAGCCCTGCTCCGCCGCGAACACCTGGCGCTGCCGCCGCCACTCGCCCCGCGCCTGGCCTTCGAAGGCTTCACCATCATCCGCCCGCTGCAGGTCAGCGCGCGCAGCCACGTCCATCTCGCCAGCGACGACGCCAGCAGGCAGCCGGTGGTGCTGAAAACCCCATCGGTCGACCTGCGCGACGACCCGCACTACCTCGACAGCTTCGTCTTCGAGGAATGGGTCGCCCGCCGCGTCGACAGCCCGCACGTGATCAAGGCCTGGAACGGCGAGCGCCAGCGCCGCCACCTCTACGTGGCGATGGAATACATCGAAGGCCAGACCCTGGCGCAGTGGATGACCGACCACCCCGCCCCGCCGCTCGCAGCGGTGCGCGACCTCATCGCCCAGGCCGCCCTCGGGCTGCAGGCGCTGCACCGGCGCGACATGCTGCACCGCGACCTGCGCCCGCAAAACCTGATGCTTGACCGCCAAGGCACGGTCAAACTGATCGACCTCGCCAATGTCCACGTCGGCGGGCTGGCCGAAAGCGCCGGCCAGCCGGTAGCCGAACTGCCGCCGGGCACGCTGCAATACATGGCCCCCGAATGCCTGCTCGGCGAGGAAAGCAGCGTCCGCAGCGACCTCTTCTCGCTGGCCGCGATCACCTACCAGATGCTCACCGGGCAACTCCCCTACGGCCTCGCCAGCGCCCGCATCCGCAGCCCGCAGGACCTGAAGGCCCTGCGCTACGTCCCGCTCCGCCACCACCGCCCCGACCTGCCGGCCTGGCTCGACGCGGTACTGGCCAAGGCGCTGCACCCCAACCCCGGCAAGCGCCAGGAAGTCGTCTCCGAATTCGCCCACGACCTGCAACACCCGGCCCCCGAATTCACCCGAATCAGGCGCGTACCGCTGCTCGAACGCGACCCGGTCCGCTTCTGGAAAATCCTGTCGGGCCTGCTCGGTTTGTGCGTTTTCATCCTGTTGCTGTTGCGGGTGCGGGGAGTCTGAGGCCCACCGAGACGACTGCTACGGTCAACGGGCAAAATCATTGAATTTCAGCCGTGGCCCGGAAGTAAGGGGATGGCTGACTGGCTGGAGATCGGCCTGAACTGCCGTTGGCCTGACGCACTCGGTCAGGCGGCAAAGCGCCGGTTACCTGTCGTTCAGCCGAAACTTTCGCTAAATGGCAGATTTCCGATGCACAACAGCGGTCTACATTCGGGAAGCACCAAGCGACTAACTACCGATCACACCCCCCGCACCAAACTCATCACCTGCCCCATATCCAGTGACTGCGCCTTATGTTCCATTTGCGGGAGGTACTGCTGCTGCAACTGCTTGGCAGGAGTCAGCAGGCTCTGGAAAGTTTCCTGTAACAACGCGGTGCTCATGGTCCGACCACCGGCGTAATACCGCTTCGCTACCTGTCCGAGCGCATAGGTGGTGGCGAACGAGAAGGCCATGCCGGTGGCAGCGCGACCGATCTTCCCAAAGGTCTTTCCTGCCGCCTTGCCCAGCAAGCCGCCCAGCAGCTTTCGGCCGAACTGCTCCAGATACTGCGAGGTCAGACCGACTCCCGCGGCGGCGATGAACTCCTTGATATGCCCTTGATCCAGTTCGACTCCATGAGCCTTACCGATGCCATACACCATGCGGATTTGGAGCGGAATGATCGCCATCGATGCCCAGGACTGGGGTAACAGTTCGAGTGCTCCGTTAAGCAAGGCGCTGTTGAGGATTGTCTTGTCCAGTTCAGTATCCAGGGGGCCAACTTGTTCCAACTGCTTCACAGGCAAATCGGCGGCGGAAACAACCGGATCGATCGCCTGTTCGATTGCACTGGATTGTCCAGCGTCGAGATTCAGGGAACGCTTGAGTTCGTCAAGGAAGGTGCGTTCGGCCGGACTCATGCGCCCGTCAGCCTCGCAGACACAAACTGCCATTTCGTAGGCGAACAGGCGCTGCCCGATATCGGAAAGTGTGCCTGCCGCCGTGTCCAGCGGCAGGCGTTTGAGCAGGACGTCTTGATACAGGCGGGCCATATCGAGGCCAGGGGTGCCTTCGGATAGTGATTCTGCAATGCGTTTTACCTCCTCGCGTTCATGGTCGTCCTTAACGCCATCGGCAAAGGCGGCATGCAGGCACAGGGCGAGGATGGAACGTTGTTCTTCGAGTGTCATGTGATTATCCTGGGGAAGTTCAGAAGCGGGGGCGGTCACCAGCGAGGGCAGGCTTACCTGGCCCGATCAAGTGCCTGATCATCCATTGAACATGGATCATCTATCGGCTCCAGATGGGAAGTGATGTGGCAGTTGGGGATCGCTGTCCTCAGGTCACGCTCAATTCGCTCAACCCAGTCATGGGCCTCCTGAACTGACCATTTTCCCGGCACTAGCGCATGGAAACTGATGAACGACCGTCGCCCAGCCTGTCGTGTCCGCAAGGCGTGGTAGGCGATGCCCTGTTCGATGTAGCGATCGAAGACTTCGGTAATGAGGCGCTTTTGCTCTGGCGGCAAAGCAGTGTCCATAAGCCCGGAAGCTGAGCGATGCATCAACTGCCATCCCGTCCAGACAATGTTCGCGGCAACGAGCACTGCAATCGTCGGATCCAGCCAGTTCCAGCCTGACATCGCCACAAGTCCCACCCCAAGGATGACACCAACGGAGGTCCAGACATCCGTCATCAGATGGTGGGCATCAGCTTCGAGCGTAATGGACTGATGCTCGCGGCCTGCCTTCAATAGCAAGCGTGCCACAAGCAGGTTTATGACTGAGGCCGCCACTGAAACAACCAATCCAATGCCGACAGCCTCGATCGGCTGGGGATTTATGAATCGTTCGATTGCCGTATAACCAATGCTGACGGCTGCCAGGATTATCAGGAAACCCTCGAAGGCGCTGGAGAAATGCTCGGCCTTACCGTGTCCGTGTGGGTGATCCTCGTCGGCAGGTTGTTCCGCCAGCCAGAGCATCCACAGCGCCATGAGTGCGCCCGCGAGATTGACAAAAGACTCGATGGCATCCGAGAGTAAGCCGACCGATCCGGTTAAATGCCATGCCACCCCCTTGAGCAGGATGGTCGCAATTGCTGCACCAATGGAAATCCACGCATAACGTTGCAGGCTGGGTACGGCCGTGTCAGTCATCATCATGCTTTTTGCCGCGCTTCCCTTTTCCCTCACGCTCCCTTCCTGGCATTCGAATATCGTGTTCGTCGGCATTCTTGTGGCACTCGACACAGTTGTCAAAGTCACGGATTCCTTCCTCGATATGCTCGCGACGGATTTTCTGCTGTGAGTGCTCATGGCAGCCGTAGCACGTATAGCGGCTGTAGTCGTTACGGACATGGCAGGTCGCGCATTTAACGTTGTGGTCGCGATCCAGTTCGAAATACTTCGCGTGATCGAAGGTGGCGGGGGTCCATTTGTCCTGGCTATGGCACTGACTGCAATTGCCGGTGATCTGCTGGTGGAGGCTGTCCTTGGGTGACTTATGGCAACCCTGACATTCGTTGCGCGTCGCCTTCTCCAGCAAGCGGTGGTTGAACTGCCCGGTCGGGCGGAAGCGCTTCACCCCGGCATGATCGCTATGGCAGGCGATGCAGTCCGAGCGGATGAGTTTTTGGTGGAACGGTGTCGAAGTCAGAGGCTTCTGGACTGGCAGACCTGTCGTGGTGAGTTTGCCGATTTCCTCCGGCTTGTGACAGCTGACGCACCGTTCCGATTCGGCACCGGTGAAGGTAGCGTGACAGGCAAAGCAGTCCGACTCCAGTTTTGCATGACCTGGAATTAACTTGCCGGGGCCAACCATCAGGT
>ERZ1066115.90-NODE-90-length-33125-cov-11.361929_pt1 | contig 33125 bp, 23 predicted proteins | sample MGYA00382762_ERZ1066115 | MGnify/ENA primary metagenome ERZ1066115 (study PRJEB33369, sample SAMEA5778345) | biofilm metagenome | biome: Industrial cooling water; feature: Water cooling tower basin; material: Biofilm | place: United Arab Emirates | collected... | reverse complement strand
ATCATGACACCGGAAGCAGGCGAGTAGCCCAATGTTTTGCCGCCTTCGTTGGTGACAATTTTTATTCCGTTGGATTCTGTCTCGGTCCATTTTGGTCCGCAGCCAACGGCAACCGACAGCACGAATCCGAATAAGGAGATTTGCGTAAGGGGTCTCATGTGTATCGTAGTTTGAGTAATTCGGGTCCCGTGCAAGCCCGACAGGGTCTCAGGGACTGGTTTAATGTGTACAAGGTACACAACATAACCAATTTTTGATGGACTTTTCGCACGTATTCTATAGATTGGCACAACTATTCGACCAACGGTTAGAACCGTATTTCAAACATGGATTTTAAAAATCAGGAGGAATTTAATCGGTTGGGTGACCGTCAATACCTGACGCACCTTTCGGTGGATTGCGTGATTTTTGGCTTTCATGACAACACCTTACGGGTATTACTGTTGAAATGGAAGGCGGGCCCCTGGTGTTTACCGGGTGGCTTTGTGAAACATGAAGAGTCCCTCGACCAATCGGCCGTACGGATTTTGCGGGAGCGTACTGGCCTTAACGATATTTATCTGAAACAGTTTTACGCGTTTGGCGATCCGGCCCGCGAGAAGGGAAAAAAGCCAAGTGACTTTTGGATTGGCAAGCGGTTTATTTCTGTGGGCTATTATGCCTTGGTAGAATATTCCAAGGTGAATCCCAAGCCGGATCTCTTCAGCAGTGATTGTCAATGGCGTGATGTAGCCAAGCTGCCTTCCTTGATTTACGATCACAAGGAGATTGTCAAGAAGGCGCTCGAAGCGTTGCGACTAGATTTGAATGATCATCCCGTGGGTTATAACCTGCTGCCTGAGAAATTCACCATGCCTGAACTTCAGAAGTTATATGAAACAATTTTGGGCGAAACTCTGGATCGCAGAAACTTTCAGAAGCGCATGCTTTTGCTCGATATTCTAGTGCGATTGAAAGCGCGTAAGTCCGGTGGTGCACATAAAGCGCCTTTTCTGTATCGCTTTGATAAGAAGAAGTACGACCGGGCCATGAAGCAAGGTCTTGGCGTACGCTGGTGATTATTTTTGTTTCAGTGCTTCCGCGATAGCTTTTTCTGCCAAAGGAGCCATTACTTTGTAGCCTTCCAGGTTTGGATGTACCCCATCATAACCTAGTTCTTTCTTCAAACCATTGCGATTGTCTTTCATGGCGGTGTGATAATCAAGGTATATGATATTATTTTTATCACAATAGGCTTTCAGCATGATGTTGAGGGCTACTACTTTTTCGGCAGGCTCCATGCCGGGGCGCCAGGGAAAATCATAGGCAGGAATGACCGATGAGATCACGACCTTGATGCCATTGGCTTGCGCAAGCCTGGTCATGTTGATGATGTTGTCGCGGGTTTGTTCCAGCGTCATCGGGCCGGTGTTGCCGGCAATGTCATTGATACCCGCCAGGATCACGACTACTTTTGGTTTCAGGTCGATTACGTCTTGTTGAAAACGCACTAGCATTTGGGGTGTGGTTTGCCCGCTGATGCCACGATTGATGTAGGGTTTTCCCTCCCAAAAACTCTTATCAGAATTGCTCCAGCCTTCGGTAATGGAGTTGCCCATGAACACCACCCGGTTTTCGTTGGCTTTTGGTAAGCCCACTTTTTTGTTGTCTTCCTGGAATCGTTTCAGGTTGGCCCAATCCATAGACGGTTGATCAAAATATTTCTTCATCCAACGCAGGCACGCATCAAACCACTGTTCTTTTGCCATGGGGTTGTTCATGCCAAAGCCGTGTTCTCCTGATGAATAGATAAAGGTTTCCACGGGCACTTTGTTCTGTTGCAACGCAGCTACAAATGCAAAGGTATTACCAACCGGCACGACCTTATCTGTTAACGGTGCCGTGATAAAAGTTGGCGGAGTTTTTGAAGTTACCTGCAATTCGTTTGAGAAGTTGGTCACATCGGCTTCGCTCATGCCAAGCTCTTTAAATTTTTTGGAATCTTTCATGATGGGATCTGCGGTGGTGCCACCAATCAAATTAATGCGCGAGCCATTGTGGGTAAGACTATCTGAAAAACTGATCACCGGATAATTCAGAATCATAAAATCAGGGCGGAGACTCGTGTTGTTCGGATTATCGATATACGATTTTTGAAAATGTGTACCGGCAGTGGAAGCAAGATGACCTCCGGCCGAAGAGCCCATGATACCGATTTTGGTGGGATTGACATTCCACTGCCTGGCATTCTCGCGCACCAGTTGAATGGCGCGTTGTGCATCCTGCAGCGGACCAATGGTTTTATCTTTCATCGTCTCTTTGCGAGGCAAGCGGTATTTCAATACAAACGCTGCGATGCCTACTTCATTCAAGCGCTTGGCTACATCTCTACCCTCATGACTCATCGCCAGAATGCCATAGCCACCACCTGGACAAATAATTACTGCAGAGCCGGTAGCTTTGGCCGGGTCTGGGAGAAATACCGTGAGCGTGGGTTTTACTACACCCCGCAGGATTTCAATTTTGTTATTACCGGTTCCATAATATGTGGTGGATGTATCAATGGGTACGGTTGGCTTTACAGAATTAGGAATCTCACCCTTGTAAAGCGGAATTTCCTGTTGGGCAATAGCCCAATGAGTAACAAGCGACAAAATCAAGATATAGTATTTCATGAAATTTGCAATAGAATGCTATTAAGAATGGATTCAATAAACTTTTCAATTTAGGTTTTTATAATTTGCTTTAAAACACACATATCTATTTCAATTGTCAAATCGTAAAATTCTTCTTTTTTTTCGTTTTTGTAAGAATTAGTTTGATCAACTATTTCAAAATCAAGTAAATATTACATTGCCTAGTGATGTTATAATTCTATTTAAATAAATAGGTATTCACACTTTAGATTTGAATGTATGTCAATAAAAGGTTATAACGGGTTAGCCCAAATAGTAGTAAAGGGCCAAGGGATTTTCGTATTGGTTTTTGTTCTCTTTTATGCAATCAGTTTTTCTTGTTGGGCTCAGCCTGATAAAGTTTCTCAGGACGAGTTGCAACAATATTATCCTAAGAAGTTAGTTACTAGAATAGAGGTAATGGCCGGACCTAGTTTTGTGTATGGAAGATCAGATGATTTTGTGCTTGATGGGAAATTGAGTGTTTCTGCTGGATTTGGCCTTGAACACGAATTCAATTCTAACTTCTCTATCGAAGTAAATTTTTTTTACGAAATCAAGGGCTATAAGCAGAAATTAAGTGGTATAAATATGGATTCTGGGTACGCAAGACCATCAAACTCAGTAAATAATTTGACACTTAGTTATGTCAGTATTTCTCCGTTAGGTATTTATCATTTTCCCACAGATCGTTTTTCACTTGGTTGTGGGCCATACTTCGGTTATTTGATAAATTCAAGGTTTTTTCAAGAAACTTATGTTAATGGTTCTTTAACCTCAATTTACCGAAGAAGATTATTATCTAATGAGCTGTATAAAAGTTATGATCTGGGGTTATCGGCAATAGTTAGTTATTCAATTCTTAAAAGAAGATTAGTAACAATAAACCTTATATATAATCATGGTTTAATGGAAGTTAACATACCTCCAGTCTCTAGTTATATAAATAATTCAATTGCATTAGTTCTAAAATATCCAATATCACGTTAAGCAGATAATGATAAACACTAATGTAATTAAACTTAATAATTAGTAGCCTGATCAAGTAATTTGATCGGGTTATTTTTTACGTACTATTGGGATTCATTCAAAATTTGGATAATACCAGTAATTAACATGATGAATAAAGTCATAGTAACTTTGTTCTTGTCTAGCTTATTCCTGATTACCTGCAAATCTCGGAAGTGATGTGGGATAAAATCAACATCGCGTATGCGAACCACCAGCAGCCATTGATGTATGGTTTCGCTACGGACGACAGTCATAATTATCACCAGTTTGGCGCTGCGCTTGCCAAAGCCGGCCGCGGCTGGATTATGGTGCAGGCCGAAAAGCTCGATGCAGCTTCACTGATTAGCGCGATGGAAGCCGGTAATTTCTATGCCTCTACCGGTGTGAGCCTGAAGCACGTGTCATTTGCCGACAATCAATTGAAAGTGGAAGTAGCTGCGCAGGAAGGAGTGACGTATAAAATTGAGTTCATAGGCGCTGCAAAAAATGATACTGACTCACGCGTGCTGCACACGGTGGAAGGAACCACAGCAGCATTTGAAGTAACACCTGATTTTCTTTTTGTGCGCGCAAAGATTACTTCCTTAAAAGTGCAAACCAATCCCTTCATGGAAGGCGTTTTGGAAAGAGCGTGGACGCAACCGGTTTTTCAGAAGTAGTCCACCTGCGCTTACAACGCACATGCTTGCGGTATAGCTCTACCGGTAAATAGAAATTGTTTTTCAAGGTTTTACTTTACGATAGTCGCAACTTCTATCGCTTTTTCAAGAATTGCATCACGCCCTTCTCTGATGTCTTCCAATGTAAGTGGGACATTTATGTCTGGCACGATCCCAATTCGTTGTGTCTCTCTTCCATCAGGATAGAATACGCCTAGTCCTGTAATCCAGGTGGTTTTGTCATCAAAAAAAGTAAAGTCTGCAATGTTACCATCTGCACCCGAGGTCTGTCTGCCAATTGTAATGGCGCCCTCAATAGTCTGCAGTGCCATCACAAACGATTCTCCACGACTTTGAGTACCCTCATCCATTAGTATTAAAACTTTACCTTTGTAGGGAGAGTTGTTTGTTTTTCCAATAGAATCTGCATTAAACCAAACGTATCTTCCCGGATAGGTCAGGTCTGGTTGGATGTATCGGGCACATACTTTCTTTTCTTTATTGAGATAGCCCGCTAATTCATTCCAGATAAATGGCGGATATTCACGAAGATCAAAAATAATCGCTTTGGTGTTGTTGAGGTCACCCATCATTTTAGGTAAGTCTTCGAGCGTCACAACATCTTCTTCCATGTTAACATAGCCAATATTGCCTTTCAAAATATCCCATTTCTTTCCAGAAGAACTTTGCCAACTCCATGAAGATGCGTCATATCGTCTTATGGTTTTAGTTTCAACTTTTCCCATTCTTTCGAATGTAATCTTAACACTGTCGGTGTTGCCGTTAAATATCCAGCGGTTTGAAGCCCATAATTTTTTTACCGCTTCATTAGAACCATGTATATACTTTTTATTTTTCTGATAGATTTCCGAAACGGGAACATCATTCACAGCTGTAATAGCATCACCTAATTGAATGTCATCTAATCTGGCCAGTGAATCATCAAGAAATTCGGAGATCACTGCTTTATCTTCCAATATCATGAATCGGGCAGGAATAAACTTTCTACCGGCATATTCTCTTACCAGGTCAGTGATAAAGAACGCATGAGAGTCGCACAAAGAAACCGTAAGTTCGCTGATTAGCAAATGATATTCCTGTTCTGAATAGACAGCTTTGAATTTGGGGATAAAGTAATTCAATAGATCATCCCAATTTTGATCCATCACATATTTATAGGGGTAGAAATATTCGATTACATTCCAATACTTAAATAATGTTATCAGTCGAATGTTCTCATCGTTCCATTGTGAAGCAGTGTATACAGGTTCGTTGTTAAACATAGTAGTAGCTCCGTCAAGGCTTACATAATGCTGATTCTGTGTTCGGTTTTTTTCGATGTACAATAGTTTTTCAATAAGCTCAGGCGAGAACGTTTCATTCTGTAGCCACGCCAGGTTATGGTTCTTATCTAAATATTCCTTGTCTTTTGGTGAAGCACATTCATTACATGGTTTTACTTCGCCTAGTGACTCGAGCCAATCAAGATAGAGTTTGGAAAGTTCCTGATTGGTTTTTACAGCATCAAGTTTTTTAATAATCTCAGTGAGTTGATTGTCCCAGTTGAGTGTGCCCTCGTTTACTTTGGGATGATAGTATTTGAGAAATCCCCACACCTTCGCAGTTAACTGTAACTTCTGGGCAGATGTTAATTCCTGTTTCGTGCTACACGTGATTAGAAATGCCGTGAGTAGAATTACTAAATATTTAGCCATGAGGTTACAGATTGTCACTCATTCAATCTACCACCTTTCATTTTAATTTACAACCGAAGTGCTCCTAGGATAGTGTAAGAGTTAAATCATTTCTTTTATGGCGACTTGGAAGGAGCGTGGACCCAGCCTGTTTTTCAGAAGTAGTCCACCTGCGCTTACAACGCACGTGCTTCCGCTATAGCTTCGGTGGATAAGTAGGTACGATTTGTTGCCAGAAAATCTGTGAATTTAAGGTAGCCGTGAGTTTGCTCTTTCTCTCTGCGCAGGGGACTCGAAGCGGGTGACTCCACTAGAGACTTGCGGCCGTATTCATTTTAAATGTATCAATTATGCTATTGAAATATCTTGTCATTACTTAACAACTACTCTCGCACTTGCCAGATTTTGAATACGGGCAAAGGGTGTTTTCAAATCTCCCTGTCTTTGCGACACCACCAGCACCGTAGGAAAATAAGTGCCGGGCTTTTTGAATGTATATGTGATTTTGATTTTTGCTTTATCACCCCTGGTGCCTGTGAATTTTATATCCTTATTATTTACTGCGATAAAATCTTTTCCACCTTCAAAATTCCATGCCGCTGAAACAATCTTTCCGGCATTGTCAGGCACTTCAAATTCGGCCTCGAGTGTTACTGACGTTCCTGCATTAACTTCTGCTCTGATTTTTCCGTTGGCTTTCACGGCAGCCACTGGCTGTATACCCCTGCGAAGTTTTGCTGTAGCCGGAAGTATCACTTGACCATTGTTGATTGAATAGTTTGTATTTAGTGGCGGCTCGATACCTTTTTCAACCCAGGCACTTAAATCCCGAAGGGCTTGCTGAAGTACACCTAAATAAACGATGTCTTTGGTTGGTTCAGGTTGGAAAGGATAGTCACCGTGGTTAGCATGGTCTGTAAACCATATCCTTAAATTTTTATCTACATCATCCGCTAAATATTCTTTTGCCTTGCTTCTATACCAATCAGCATGCCATGGAAATGCACCACCATCGTGCATATTTTGTACAATTATCATTTTGCCTTTGAATTTTCCTGATGGCACTGAACCGGAAGCTGCCGTAGCGAAAATGGGTCCCAACAGCATTGGTCGCTGAGGATATTTTGGTTCTCCTTTTTCATTTCGGTACTGGTCATATACATAATAATCTTTGCCGGGTACTTGATGCCTGTGGTAGTATTGTACAGCTAAAAGATTAGAGTTGTCAAATTTCAATTCATCACCTTCTTTTAGTTTGGCAAATACATCTGAGTTACTCATCGTGAAAATCACAATGTCATTTTCAATTCTTTGTATTCCTATTTTTTGACCATTTGCCAAACCAGCGCTCACGGTTAAATCGTAAGCATTTGATTTATCAGCAGGCACTTTATCTAATTGCACAGCTACCGGTGTGTTTCCAGATGTTTCGTTTTGCAACAATGCTTTCCAGGCATTATCCGCAAGACCGCGAGTCTCATCGTTGAATGGGTCATAATTCAACTTCATCGCCACCGCATCTTTGGCGGTTATGATTTTTATAATTTTTGAATTGAGTTGTACCCTTGCATTCTTTAATGAAGCAGTTGGATTGTGACCTTCGTAACCTGGCTTAGTCCAGAAGTCAGTAAAGTAAGTAGGATCCATCGCCATCACACCCGGCATTATAAGAGCAAATGCGCCCAGCCCTGAACCTTGATAAACCCTCCAAGCACCCGGTGGAAATCCTATTGCCGATACTTCTTCATATGCAGCCATTTGTTCAGGATCCTTCAAAACATCCTGCACCGTTTTACTGCTTCCTACCGCCAACGCATCTACCAGTTCGGGTAACTTATCTCCCAATATTCTCGTGGCGAGCATAACCGAAGTAAAAGAGTTAGGTATTGAGTTAGGAGTAGGCATTACATACGGTAACACTCCATCCCATACTCCTGTAGTATTTTCTATGCTTCCAATGGTACGCAACGAACCACCACTTCCACCGAAGGCATATCCATATGGACGACCGCCACCAAATATTTTGATTGCCACCACTCTTGAAAATTGGGCACAAGCTGCATTTGCTCTATATGCTGCGATGGTAGGATCATTCGCCATTGGATTTGAAAAATCCAACTTGCCACCACCATTTGTTTCCACAAAGTATGCTCCGCTTTCTATGGAAAAGCTGATTTTATCTGACTCTTTAGTAAGTGCTGTTTGTGATAGGTTCTCGCTGTCTGGTATAGGAGTTATATACTGGAAAAAACGTCCTTGATATATTCCTGCCTCAGGAAAGTAGAATGAAAATCGGGTTTCTGTCCCCTCAAATCCTCCATGAACATAACGGTGACGCATAGGTTTATCACGCCATTCATCTATATCAACAAAAGGTTTTTTAAAAAGAGTATCTGTAATTGTAAAACTTTCAGATAGCTCTTTACTTGATGCAGTGAGGCTGCTTTGTGCTTGCAGAGTCTGTATACAAAGGAGGTAAGTTGCAAGCGATAAAATTATGCTACTTATTTTTTTTATTGACATGATGATTTCTAATTAGTTATCGATATTTTTTTATTTACCTGATACTACTCTCAATATCTGTAATGAATTAGGCTGTACTAAGAGATTAAACTTCTTTGCTGTTTTTACTACCGATGTAACAGGTTTTACCTTGTTTGGGTCCTGTTCTGTATTTGTATCATTACGTTCACCTTTTAGAGTGATAAGTTTACCTTCTTTGGCAACTTTATTTATTCCTTCGAGATTAATTTGTAAAGTGAAGGCGGTACTTTTTGCATTTACTACTTTAACAATAATTTCATTGCTTGACTTGTCCATTGTTGTAGACACTGCTACTTCATCACCTAACCAGTTTTGTAATTCATTTTTCAAACTAACATCGCCCTTGTTTAGCGAAAACAATTGCTGTACATAGTAATTTGGGGTTAACACAACTTTTTCATTATTAAAGTAAATCATATTTGCCTTTTCCCATTGGGTATTGCCATAACGGGCCAAAAGGGGAGCATATGCAGTCATATCTACTACATCGCCATTACGTTCAACGCCCGTGAGAAAAATAGCTTCGCTAATGGCGTTAATCAGTTTAATTCCATTAGAAGCATATTCACCAATAAAGACTTTGGCTTTTGTTCGATCCCACTTATCAAATCTGGTTTGATTCTTAATATACCACGAGGGGTCTTCGTAATAATGTTCATCAGATGACCACATCCCCAATTTAGACATATAGTCATAAAGCGGAACATCGTCACCGGGTGATGAGGTACCCAATAATTTTATTTCTGGATATTTATTTTGAAATGCTTTAGCAAATATTGGGAATCTCTCGAGTAGCTCGGGAGTATCTTCTTCTTCGTTGCCAAGACAAACATACTTTAGATTAAACGGCTCCGGGTGTCCTAAGTCGGCTCTTATTTTACCCCACTTCGTATCTACTCCGCCATTTGCAAATTCTACTAAGTCTAATGCGTCTTGAATTACATTATCCAACTCATTTAAAGGCACACATTCGTATTTCATCCATCCGCATGATACCCCCACGGGCATTACCGGCAGCGGCTCTGCACCTAGATCTTCGCATAACTGAAAATATTCATAATAGCCCAATCCGAATGATTGGTGATATGCCCATAAATTCCACTTTGGCTTTCTTTGTTCAACCTCTCCAAGTGTTTCCTTCCAATTATAAGTGTTTTCAATTCCGGAACCATGTACGATGCAACCACCTGGAAATCTTAAAAATGCAGGTTTCAAATCTTTTAATGCTGTCACCAAATCTGACCGCAAGCCATGTCCGCGATAAGTATTTTGGGGTATAAGTGAAACCATGTCAAACTTTACGTTGAGTTTTCCATGAAACAGTAGTGTGAGTTTTCCCTTTTTTGTGGAATGCTTTGGAGAGAAGGTGTGTGAATACTTTGTCCAGCCAATATTTATTTTATCGTTTGTCCATTCCACAAAGTCTAAGATGTCACCATTCTCATCTTCAATGTATGCTTGAATTTTTTTTCCTTGATACATTGGTTCATTATCTCCCTTTTGAATAGCACAATAAAAACTGAAATTGTATTTCTCTCCTTGTAAAAGCGGAATGCCATCATAGCCTGTATTGCTTACACCTGCATATCCATTGTTGTTTGTTATCACTAGTTCAAGGTTACTTGGATTATTGGCATTTAACGGAAGCGACCTTGATACATAGATATGACCATCTGCACCATCTACAAATTTTTTCTCCCACGCATACATCGGCTCCAACAAATGTCCTTTGCTGTTGAACGTGGAATAGACCGGGAAATATTCAAAAGAGCGGTTTTGTATTAACTCAGCGTACAACCCGCCATCAGCTGCGAAATTTATATCTTCAAAGAATAAACCGTACAAATTGGGGCTGAGATTAACCGTAGGTTTATCTGCGTGTATTGTAATGCTCTGAGCAGTGCCGTATGAGATAATTATAGTTGTACTTACTATTGTCAAATAGATTTTTAATAATCTCATATTCATTTTGATGGCTATCTGTTTTACAAAAAAAATATTTCAATAAATAAGGTCAGGTGAGCTTAAACTCAGCTATCATCTACACTTATTTCCTGTTTTCTGCTTCTACCTCTTCATCCGTCTTTTCCCAGCCTGTCATGTATAGCGGAACTACTGTTGCCATGTCCGCCATCGAATCTGGCTTTTTGTCTTTCCATTGCGTGTGAACAATGGCGGTTGATTTATTCATGACGAACCTTTGTATGAAGGAATCAATTTCTCCAAAATTATACTGCAGAGGTTTAAGTGCTACAATATGATCTGCACCTACTTCTTCATACAACCAATGCGGCACATTCATTTTTTCAAATTGCTTATGTATATAGTTTGAACCGGCAAAAAGAGTGTTCATGGCTTTGCTGGAGTTAAATGTTACTTGTTGATCAACGGAACCGTGCATCAGCAACATCGGACAAGGTGTCTTTTTCCAGTTCAACGTGTCTTGCTGAACTATCACGTTACCCGCATGTGAAATAACTGCTGCATAGTTAAAATCTTTGGGTAGCTTTTCTGAAAATTTAGCTTGTGAACTAATTGCATATTCAGCGTTCAGGCAAACGATCGCTCCGGCACTGCCACCCGAAATGATAATTTTTTCAGTGTCGATGTTCCAGGCTTTGGCATTCGAAATAATAAAGGCGGTGGCATCAATTAAATCTTCATAACCCATTGATACGGCTTTATTGATCACTTCCATATCAGGTTGCCCACCGGGTGTTAAACCCAACCTGTAGTTGATTGAAATCGACACAAATCCTTGCGCAGCAAAATGTTTGTTGTATTTGATTTGCAAGGCATTCTTGCTGCTTCCCATTGAAAAGCCACCTCCATGAACATAAATCATTACGGGGCGTTTTCCGGTGAATTGAGTTTTAGTATCTACATATTTATCTAAACGTAGTTCCTTTCCCTCTTTGGTCGCATACACCAGGGTTTCCTTTTGAATTGTACTTTGCGCATTTAACGCACCTGAAATTATTAAAGCAAAAATTAGTAGGAGGATATTTTGTTTCATTGATTGTATAGTTTGATTTTTTATTGATTAAATAATTACCTTATTAGATGATTATCCAATGATTTCAGCCCCTTCTCAGTACAAAGGCCACGCACATGTATGGCAATTGTGTTGTGAAAAGCTTGTTCGGCAGAGAGTTTAAACTTTTTAAAGTGATCGGTGCGAACAAGGGAAGTATAAAACACAAGAATTCCCTCTAAGGCTACTTCAGGTTTTAAATCACCTCTAAAATCACCTTCATCAATACCTCTGCGTATAATCTTAAGAAATTGAGTAGTGAATTTTTTGCGGATGGAGGATTCAACTTTTGTTGCTACCCGCGGATAATAATAGTGCAGATCATTGAAAAATGCTTTGTTGATTTTAAACTCAATTTCAACACCCCCTCGCCAAAGATCAAAAAAGAGACAAGCGGCATTGGTTTGGGTAGAGAGATTTTCCAGCATTTGATATTGCTGCGCATGGAATAGCTGAGTTGCTTCTTCTAATAGTTTCTCTTTGTTTTTAAAATATTTATAGAATGTTTTGGTTGAAATTCCAAGCCGTGCTGCCAATTTATCATTCGACATATTCCGAATTCCATATTGCAAAAAGTATTGAAGACTTGAATGTAGAATATTTGTTTTTGTATCTTCCATTGATGGAAATTAATTAAATAAAAATAATTTCCAGTAAAGAAATGATATTATTTTCAAATAAACTACTGTCTACCTGACATTTATATAGGTTATAATTAAAGTGTATTATTGAGATTCTTTAAAAATCTCGGTTGAAATAGAAAAATGACTTTTTGATCTCAGCAAATGCAGATTGTGATTTACTGCAAATAAATGTGCTAACGCATATTGACGTTAATTCACCGCGGTGTTCTGCATAAAAATTCAAGTTAAGAAACTTAATTGCCAATAAATCCTTCCTAGCATATTCAGACTACCCCGTTTTCCTTTATCATCCAACACCTGTACAAACCCAATGGTGGCCAATACAAAAGCAGAAGGCCCAAGGCTTAAAGGGAATTCAAAATTGTATATTCAAAATTCAAAAAGGAGTGTAGTCTGAAAATTTTGAATCTTGAATTTTAAATCTTGAATCTGAAATGTTTATTTCTTTATAAGAAACGAATACCTACCCGAACCAACTTCTACTTTTACATAACCCGGCTCTTCGCCTTTCACAGAAATTTCTTTTACAGCAGAAAGTGGTTTGCCACCTTCGGTAATCAGGTCGGTAGAGCCTGAAGGTACATACACGGTTGCCTTTGTGTTGGCCGGCACTTCTACCTCAAGCGTAATGTTTTGGTCTGTTGTTTTCCATGCAGACTTCACCAAACCGTAACCGGTTTTATATTCAGAAGAAGCAAGTGTCAGCCGGTTGTCAAGATGGGGTTTAATCACAATGGCTTTGTAGCCGGGTGCAGCTTCCTCCGTATCAATGCCGGTAGCAATGCGATACATCCAGTCGCCAATCGCACCGTATGCATAGTGGTTGAATGAGTTCATGCCTGGAGTCTGGAAAGTGCCATCGGGTTTAATACCATCCCAGCGTTCCCAGATTGTAGTGGCCCCCATCTTCACCGGGTATAACCAGGAAGGATAGGTTTCCTGCAGTAAGAGCGTATAGGCAACATCGTCATAACCAAAACGACTTAACACGTGGCAGAGATACGGTGTGCCCAGGAAACCTGTGGTCAGGTGGTTGCCATAACTCTTGATGTTGTCCACCAATTTTTCTGCGGCTTGCTTGCGCAGGTTTTCTGGCAGCATGTCAAAGTTCAGTGCAAGTACATAGGCAGTTTGTGTGCTGCTCACCAACCGGCCATTGGCCGTCATGTATTCTTTCATGAATGCGTCCTTGACATTTTTCAATAAGGCTGTATACTTCGCAACGTCATCTTGTTTGCCCAAGACGGTTGCTGTTTTGATCACCAGCTCCGTAGAGTGTGCGAAGAAGCATTGTGCAATCAGGTATTTATCCGTCACGGCTGAGCGGCCATCGTTATCATCAAACGGGCGATAGAACAACCAGTCGCCAAAGTGAAAGCCTTTGTTCCATAAGTAGTTCGTGCTATTGCGCTCCATGTAACCCACCCATGCCTTCATGCTGTTGTATTGATCTTCCAGGATGCGCTTGTCGCCATAGGCGAGATACATGTTCCATGGAATGATCGTGGCGGCATCGGCCCAACCGGCAGAGCCTGCAGCACCTGAGCCCAATACGTTTGGCACCACAAACGGCACGCTGCCATCAATCTGATCGGCTTCCACATCGCGTAACCACTTCACAAAGAAGTTGTGTACATCAAAGTTGAAGGTAGCAGTGCGCGCAAACGCTTGTGCATCACCGGTCCAGCCGAGGCGTTCATCACGCTGCGGACAATCGGTAGGTACATCGAGAAAATTTCCGCGCTGGCCCCACTGTATGTTGTGTTGCAGTTGGTTGATCAAGGGATTTGAACTTGCAAAGTTTCCGGTGCGCGGCATATCCGAATACATGGCCACGGCAGTGAAGTTCTCCGGTTTAATTTCGCCTTTGTAATCTTCAATCTTGATGTAGCGGAATCCCTGGAACGTAAAATGCGGTTCGAAAAACTCTTCGCCACTTCCTTTCAGGATGTACTCATTGCGTTGTTTAGCAGGTCGTAAATTTTCGGTGTAGAAGTTTCCTTCCTTGTCCAGCACTTCGGCATGATACAACGTGATTTTGTCTCCGGCCTTCCCGGAGATTTTCACTTGTACCCAACCCACCAGGTTCTGACCGAAGTCAAGCACGCGCTCACCTTTGGGTGTGGTGATTGCCTTCACCACCTTGAATGTTTCTTTCTTGCGGATGGGTTCGTTGTAGGTAGCGATGAGTGGGGGAGTGCCACTTGATTTTATTTTCACTCCGTGCCAGTCAGCATCACTGAACGAAGCGGTGTTCCAGCCGGCTTTCTCTTTGCGTGCATCGATGGTTTCACCGTGATAGATTTCTGAACTCACAATCGCGCCTGTGTTCGACTTCCAGCTTTCATCGGTGATGATCGTTTCTTTTGTGCCGTCAGTATATTGAATTTCAATCTGCGCAAGCAGGGCGAGTTCTTTTCCATAAAAATTATGTTGCCCTGAAAAACCAATGTAGCCGCGATACCAGCCGCTGCCGAGCGCTACGCCAATGGCATTGTTGCCGCTGGCAATCAGATTGGTGACATCATACAATTGATATTGCAGTCGCTTGTTGTAGCTAGTCCAGCCCGGTGTGAGGTAGGCATCGCCCACGCGCTTGCCGTTGATGAAGGCTTCGTATAATCCCAGTGACGTGATGTAGGCAGTGGCAGAAGCAATCTTCTTAGATACAGAAAATGTTTTTCTGAAATAAGGACTTGGCCGGTTCACGGTGTCTTCTGCAAAACCTTGTTGAATCCATTTTGCTTTCCAGTCGCTGGCATTGAGTAAACCCATTTGCCATGAAGATGCTTCGCTCCATGCAGAGGGTTTGCCGGCATTGTCCCACACTCGCACTTGCCAGAAATATTTCTTTCCGGATTGCAGGGGTGCGCCTTTGTATTCCACGTATTGTGATTGATCGGAATTTATTTTGCCGCTGTTCCACATGTTGCCTTTTGCCAGTGTGGACTGCGCATCGCTTACGCGGATTTCATAGGCAGTCTGCATCACGTTTCTTTTTTCAGAAACCAGTTGCCAGCTGAAGCGCGGAGTCACATCCACACCCAATGGATTTTTCTGATTTTCTGTAAGCGGATTTTTTACTGTGACTTGCGCCCACGCGAGGGAAGCCAGGAAGAGTAGCGGGAGGAGGAGAAACTTTTTCATATAGGAAGAAAATTAATGCGTGTTGAAAATATGTTTTATGTCAGGTTGAGCCTGCCTGCTCCGCCAGTTGGCGGATTCGGCAAAGGCAGGCCTGTCGAAACCTTTTTAATATGTTCTATAGCCTTCGCAAGCTCTCCAAAGGAGTCCTTTGGACAGGCTTACATTTGTTAATTTCTAGTCATTGAGTGCCTGGTATACCTGCACTTTGAATGTCTGGTCAACATCGGCTCCGTGCTGTCCCCACATCTGGCGGTATAAGAGCACCACCAGATTTTCTTTCGGGTCAACCCAATAGGTGGTTGAAAAGGCGCCACCCCAGGAGTAGGAGCCGATATTGTGTGGATACCTGGCGCTTCCTTTTTCGGTGACAATCTCAAACCCAAGTCCGAATTTATTATCGCCTAAATTCAAATCGCCAATTTGATTCATGGTCATCATGCGAACGGTATTGCGCGACAACAATCGAATACCGTTGAGCTCACCGCCATTCAACAGCATTTGTAAAAACAAGGCATAATCATAAATGGTAGAAGAGAGGCCACCGCCACCAGAGAAATAGTTTTTAACCTTAACCGGGTAGTTCATGTCCAATTGACCAAGGGCGTAGTTTTGAATTTTTAACCCGGTTGAATCTTCCTGAAAGAAATTGACAAGCCGACTGGACTTTTCTTCCGGAACGTTGAAGTGGGTGTCCTTCATCCCTAATGGTTGGAATATGCGTTGGGTAAAGAATTCTTCCAACGTCAGGCCCGACCAGACTTCCACGAGGTAACCCAGTAAGTCGGTATTCAAACCGTACGTCCATCGTTCACCGGGCTGATGCACCAACGGCAATTTGGCCAACCGATTCATGGCATCGGCAAGTCGGTCGTCAGTAACATACAACCCAGCTGTGATGTTGTGCTTTGAATAAATAGCCTGGGCCTCAGGCGAACCAATCTGCGCATAATCAATGTCCGAGGTATGGGTCAACAAATCGCGAATGGTGATGGCGCGTTTGGCCGGCACCGTGGTAAAGGTGGTATCCTTCGACTGAAACTTATCCAGCACCTGACTGTTGGCAAAGGCCGGAATGAATTTTGAAACCGGATCATCAAGCAAAAACTTTCCCTCTTCATACAGCATCATCACGGCCACGCTGGTGATCGCCTTGGTTTGTGAGGCGATGCGGAAGATGCCGGCCACCGGCAGGGCTGCTTTCGAATCCAGATCATTATAGCCCGAAGCTTTGTAGTAAGCGATCTTACCATTCCGTGCAATCAGTGCCACGGCCCCGTTGATCCATTTTTGATTGACCCAGCTCGTGAGTGTGGAGTCAAGACGAGCCAGCCGATGGCTGGATATGCCCACTTCTTCCGGTTTGGCAAAAGAAAGTGTTCCGTTCTTCTTTTCCGATAGGGGTGAGCAGGCTACCCCGAGCAACAGGACCAGTATAATGCGGTTCATGGGAATGCGAATAGGTTGCCGAAGATACAATTTAGATTCCATCTGGCAGACGGTGGAAATTGATTTTTAGATTCACGAAAAACTCACTGTTGCGTTACCTGATGAATGACCACGGGTCCAATTAACCCTGAGTCAATCAACTGATTGCCTCCAGCGCCAAACCGCAAGCCCACACCCGAGAGAATTTTTTTATCCGGATGCAGGATGTCGCCTGTAATCCGATTCGTCCATTGGTTCGTCACTTTTACTTCAATTTTGTTTCCGCCTTGCTTCAAGGCGGACGTGATGTCAAGCTGGTAGGGGAGTTTCCAGAGTGTGCCGAGTGATTTTCCATTCACACTGATTTCGGCAATGTCTTTTACGATGCCGAGATTAAGCAAGAACTTTGAATTGGTTTTGCCAAACCACTCTTTTCCAAGTGTAAACTCTTTTGAGTAAGTAGCGGTGCCGCCAAAGTATTTCACGCCATCTTCAGCATGTTCACTCAGTGAAATCAATTTGTCAAGAGCAATTTTTTCCGGTGCCCCGAGATTGGGCGGGAAGCTTACGTTCCAGGTTTCATTGAGTGCGGTAATTTGCTTGCTAACTGTTGCTGTTTTTTGAAATGAAGTGGCTGTAGCTGCTTTTGAGAACACGACAAACACCGATTCTTCCGGATTGAATGTGTAGGCTACTGTGGTGATGCCATCTTTGATGGAATAATCAGCTGCTTCCACCGTACCATTGTCGGCATGCCAGAGTTCCGGCACTTTGCCGGTCATTCTGAATTCCATTTTTACTTCCTCTTTCTGGTTGCGCAGGTTGGAGATAAAGTAGATGTCTGTATCATTTGTTTTACGATGAATCCAACTCAGATACGTGTTGGTATGTGGTTTCGTATAGTCCACATCTTTAATCACTTTATGTTCTGCAAGTATGGATGATAATGGCACGCCCCAATACACATGACCTTTTCCGTAGGCGTGATGATACACGAGTTGACCATCCGTATCGCCCCAAAGTTCATTGGCGGTGTTTGCTATTTGCGCATCCACATTGGGATAACCTGCGAGGCTCGGTGACTTCACCGGCTTCGGTCCGACAATCGTTGCGCCCTGCGCGACAAGTTCTTTGAGTTTGTTCAGCACCGCAGGAGTCATCTCCTGAAGTTCAGGCAACACGAGCACGTGGTAACTCATGCCGCTCTTCAACACAATTTTTCCATCCACTACAGCTGCATCTTCCAGTATGACATCGGTGCCGAGAAAATCAAAGTCATAACCAGCGGGCGGTTCGGGTTTAATTTTTTTCCAGTACGGCACAGACGAAGGAATGCCCTCGCCCAGATAATAAGCGATGTCAGCCACAAAGTTGCCTTGCTGCAACATGTAACTGTTGCGTGACAGATAAGTCGTGAAAGGCAGTGCTTGCTCGGCCCACGTAATGTTGCGATGAATGTGCGTGCCCACCATCGCATTGCCGGGCTTGGTATCCAGTGGCTGATGGGTGGAAGTGTGGAAAATAAAACGATTCACACCTTGTGTGTTCCAGTAGTCACCAATCAACTTCATGGAGGCCGGTGATTCAAACGCACCGCCCGTCCATGATTCTGTGGCCACAAATTTCTTTCCATAGATATGTGCCGCAGAAGCTGCTTCGCGAATATCGGATTGATGGGCATGCAATCTGTCGCCCGCACCACGATAGGCATGATCATCATCCAGATCTCTGGGGGATTTCCAACTGCTGCCTTCGGCTGAACCCAACCCTTGGGTCATACCAAATTCACCCATCGGAATGTCGAGATACTTTTTGTTGAGCATGGCATCCTGCATGATTGGAAGTGAAATTCCAGCAGACTCGCCATAGAGTTTAATGCCTTCCTTACGCGCTATATCGCCCAAAGCTTTGTAATGATTTTCGGCAAGCAGGTCGGCAATCGTTCTTCTAAAATCCCACAGGAAGCGATCACTTACTTCGGCACTCTTCACAACACGTCCGCTCAGCACAGGCAGGTAAGGTGTCATGTCATAACCTCTGCGCTTTAAAAACTCTGCAGGTAAATCTTCCGTCCAGTTTTGTGCATCGGCTTCAAAACTATCGGTGAGCCAGTATTGCATGCGCTTTCCGTAAAGCGAGCCGAGTGCCTGCGCGATCGGAGTGGCGTAACCTTTGTAGTAGGATTCAAGATGTTTCTTGCTCAGCTTGTCCACTTCATAACCTACACCGGCCGGCACCGCAGGAGAGTTCTTTGATCCGGTTAACGAATATCCCACGCGATATACCGTCCAGTTTCCTGCCGGTGCATCCCACGTAAGGGTGCCATCGGCTTTCATCTTGTCGGTGATATCAATCACGTCAGTGATTACTGATGACTCGCTCACCTTCGGTGTTGCCAGAGCTTCGAGATCAAACATCGGTGCGAAGTGGGCTTTGTCTTCCCAGCGATTCACACGGGCTTCGCCAAATAATTTTATTTCCGTGACATTGTAGGTGGTCGGTGCCGGACCAAAATATCCGGGCGAACCGAAATCACCTACTGTAGTAAGTCCGGAACCTCCGGTGAACGTGATTCTGTAAAAGCGCGCGCTTACTTCGGGGAATGTGTAGGTGCGCACCGGCAAGGCACGGATGTCGTGCTGCGGACCGGGCAATGATAAGATTGTTTTGAAGTTTATACCATCGTTACTCACCTGCACATAACCAGTGGTTACATCTTTGCTGCCGAACGTGCTGGTAATGGCAGTGGCCAATGATAGTGATTGTGCTTTGAATGGTTGTGCAAATTCAAATTGAATCCATTGATGTGCATCGCGTTTGGGTAGTGGTATTTTTATTCCGCTGATCAAATCATCATCATATAAAGTGGTTGCATCTACCGAGCCTGTATTTGTTGTTGCCACCGGTTTCAGGTCACCCATCTTCACTTCATCTTTCGGAGTGCGGAAGGCCAACACTTTGTAGTCTGCGTAAAAGGTCGGATCAGGTTTTCCACCACCAGCAGCAAGAAATCCACCGGGCCTTGTCATGTTGCGTATCGGTCCGTTGTTGAAAGGTGGTGTGGGAAGTTTTCCACTGAATTTTTTGCCACCAGTAATTTGCAATTCACTCCACACTACTTTCTTGATTGCTTCTTCCGGTTTCACCCACGGTCCACCAGTTTCACTCCAGCCCGCTGAAGTCACCATCGTCATTTCAAGTCCGAGTCGTTCCGCTTCGGCTGCGGTGTGCCGGATGGCATCGAGCCACTCGGGTGTCATGAATACAATTTTTTTATCCACGGTCTGGCCCATGCCCAGGCTCACATCAAATGCCTGGAAACCGCCAATGCCCGCGCGCTTCATCCACTCCAGATCTTTGGTGATGCCTTCTTTGGTGACATTGCTGCCAATCCAATGCCACCAGGTACGGGGCTTGGCTTCATCGGGCGGAGTCTGAAATCCTTTTACAAGTTCATCATAGGTTTGGGCTTGCGCGGGTAATGTAAGCACAGCCAGGATAAAGAGCCATTTATTCATGGGGGTAGATTTTGAATCCAATTTAACCTGATCGTGATGGACAACCATCATGCTCTATCCTGTGATCAGGTCCTTTTTTGATGAGTGGCACCTGCATTGGATCGTGCATTTGGTTTTTGTAGGTTTGATTGCATTAACCTTATGAAAGCCAGTGATTTCCAGAGTCTGATTTCGATCGACTATCAGTCGGCAACACCTAAATACCGGCAATTAGCCAATGGCATTATCAATGCAATCCGGCACGGAAGTCTGCATAAAGATGATGTTTTACCTTCTATCAATGAACTTAGCTTCATGTTCGAAATCTCGCGCGACACTGCCGAGAAAGGTTATAAATACCTGAAGGAGATTGGAATCCTGGCCTCCGTGCCCGGAAAAGGATTTTATATCTCGTCCACCACACTTGAGTCCACCCTTAAAATCTTTTTACTCTTCAACAAACTCAGTGCACACAAAAAAATCATCTACGATTCGTTTGTGTCGACCCTCCCTGAAACCGCCTGGGTTGACTTTTATATTTACAACAACGATCTCGCCTACTTTAAAAAGTTACTGGAATCCAAGAAGGATGACTATACCCATTATGTGATTATACCGCATTTTGTGGAAGGCGAAGAACAGGCTCCGGCCATTATTGATTCTCTTGATAAATCGAAGCTGGTTCTGCTCGATAAATTGTTGCCTGGTGTGCAGGGAAGGTATGGAGCCGTTTATGAAAACTTTGAACGCGACATCCGTCAGGCATTAACCGAAGCCTTGCCGCGGCTCAGGAAGTACAAGACGATTAAATTACTGTTCCCGGCCAACACCTACTTCCCGAAGGAGATTGTGCAGGGATTTCTCCGGTTTTGCACGGAACAGGGGTTTGCAAGTCAGGTGATTTCCGAGATTGCGCATGAGGAACTGGAGTCAGGCGTTGTGTACATCAGTCTCATGGAAGATGATCTGGTCATCCTGGTGGAGAAAATTCTTGCCCAGCGATTATTGATTGGTCAACACGTAGGGGTAATCTCGTACAACGAAACCCCGTTAAAGAAAATCATTCTGCAGGGGATCACCACTATTTCCACGGATTTTCACATGATGGGACAAAAGGCGGCTGAGTTGATTCTTACCCGGTCGAATGAACACGTGGAGATACCGTTTTACCTGACGTTGCGCAACTCATTATAACCAGTACGATCAGGCCAACACCGATAATCATGATCCCTTACCCAACTCTGGGAAGTACCTGTTCCTTCCCTATTTACTAATAGGCCGATGTTCATCGTAAATAGCATGCAGCTCGCCCAACTCCACTACGATGTCGCGTAGTTCGAGCAGCAACCGGGTTTGCAACAATCCCATCCGATTTCCTACGTCATCTTTTTGAATGTCAATGACCAGTTCATCCAGCGTTTTGGTCAGGTATTGGATGATTCGTTTTTGTTCGTCCAGCAGGCCACTATGGGTGGCGGAAGTGGTGCCAATATTTTCCGATACTTTATTGGTGAAGAGAGTCAGGTCCCGGTCAATCTGTTGAATCACTTCGGCATATTTCTTTTTGGGAGGGGAGTGGTGGTTAACCACATGGGCCATAATCACTTCATTCACCAGTCGCGCGCTTTGATACAAATCCTGCATCAGGTCGAAGACGAGAATGTACAAACGCCCGGTTAGTAAATTGCCTTTCTCCATTTTTCGCACCAGCTTGATCAGCTTGGAGTCAAACTTTTCATTCTGAACGCGCAATTTTTCCAGGTCGTTGTGTGATTTGCGAAGAATTTCCGCATCCTCGGTCAATAACGCATGCAGACTTTCAGAAATAACCTGGCGAATTACTTTCAAGGTATGGGCTGAATTCTTTTTACTCTCATGAATAGCGTGTTGAATGCTCAATTGTTTCTCTTCCAGTAGTTTGTTGTCTTCCTTTTCTTCCTTGCTTTTGCGATTGAAAATCACATGACTGCGGATTAACAAAAATGCCGCTACCACCGTGAGCACAAGCGGCCCGGCCATTCCGGTTTTATACATAATAAAGGCCAACAGACCACTGGCAAGTAGCGCCACCACAGCTGTTACCAACCAGCCGGAAATCACATTAATGACACCCGCTACCCGATACACGGCACTCTCACGCCCCCAGGCCTGATCGGCAAACGAGGAACCCATGGCCACCATGAAGGTTACGAACGTTGTACTGAGCGGAAGCTTTTGCGAAGTACCATAGGCAATCAAAATACTGGCTACCACCAGGTTAACGCTGGCACGAATCAAATCAAACGAAGCCTGGTCGGCTGCAACATCGCCCGGGTTCTCTTTTTCAAACCGGATGGATAAATTCTTTGACCAGCTTTCCGGAGTTACGCGTTCCACCTGCCGACCAATCCACATACCACTACCCACCAAGGCACGGGAAATAATGTTGGGTTTAAATTTTTCGTCCCCTTCATCTTGCCGACCCAGCGACACTTCCGTTTCGGTAACCTTCCGGCTTTTTGCATTAGTCCATAAGGTGAGCACCATGATAATGCCGCCTAAAAATAGTATCCACGCAGGGGTGATAATCTTTTCATTGAGTATATCCATCGTATATTGGTTAGCCGGAATACCGGAGGCCATCCAGGATTGAAACGAGGTCAAACCGGCCACAGAAACACCAATAAAATTGACCAGGTCATTGCCGGCAAATGCCATGGCCAATGAAAAGGTTCCTAATAACACAACTGCCTTAAGGGGATTAATCTTTCTCCACCACATCAAAATTTGAATGAGAATGGACCAAAAGACAACGGACACGATCACGATCACCCAGGTATTGGTCGTGATCCAATTGACCTGATCATCGGTAATGATCGAACTTCCTTTTGCACCTTTTATCAACAGGAAATAGATAATCGAGGTAACGGCTACGCCACTGAAGATCGCACCGTATCGCTTTAGTGTTTTTTTTAACTTAAAAGTGAACAAGATGCGAGAGATGTGCTGAATGACAGCCCCCACGATGAAGGAGAGAAACACGGAAAGGAAAATTCCGGCAATGATGGTAACGGCACTTGAATAGTTGATGATTTGCGGCCATTTTTCCAATCCATACCCCTGATCGAATGACATGAGCAATCCTGTTGCCAACGCGGCACCAAGCAATTCAAATACAAGAGAAACTGTAGTTGAAGTAGGAAGTCCGAGTGAATTAAAGAAGTCAAGTAGAATAATATCGGTCAGCATCACGGCCATGAAGACAATCATAATCTTATCGAACGTGAAGAAGTTCGGATTAAAGATTCCATTCCGGGCAATCTCCATCATGCCGCTGGAAAATAGTGAACCCGCCAGAATGCCGATACTGGCCACGGTTAAAATAATAGGGAATGGGGCAACCTTGGATCCAATGGCTGAGTTTAGAAAGTTGACTGCATCATTGCTGACACCAACGATGAGATCAACAACAGCAATTGCCATAAGAATAATGACAAGAATCAGGTAAAAGTCCATAGGTCAGGTAGTGTATAGGGCTCGCTCAAAAGTAAAGAATCCCGACCTTTCTTGGGAAGAAAGAATTACCTTTAAATCTGATTTATGTCATGCGCGATTTCAAGAAATATTTTATTATCCCAACCACTCCGGATCAGGTTTACCTGGCGTTAACAACAGAAGCTACCATTCAACTATGGACAGGCGATAAAGCCGAGATGAAAGCAGAACCGGGCACGGAGTTCTCGCTGTGGGATGGCAGTATCGTGGGTAAAAATCTCGAGTTTGAACCCGGCAAACGGATTGTTCAGCAATGGTACTTTGGTGATCAGGCCGAGCCTTCCATGGTCACCATTAAGTTACACCCCCATGCACAAGGCACTTCGGTGGAAGTCAAGCAAACCAACATCCCCGATGAAGAATATGACGACATCGTGGAAGGATGGGTGAATACCTACATGGCTTCCTTGCAGGATTTTTATGAAGGTGAACCGGAAGACTAATTTTTGGGGTCAGGTGTGAGTAACCAGTAACCGGACACTAATAAAAGTGGTATAAAAATACCAGCAACCCATTGAATGCGGGCTTCGGATTGTCCTTAATCTCTAACGTTACATCAACTTCAAATTTGGTAATGCCGCGCAGGTTGGCGATCGAATGCAGTTTGGCGCGCAACCGAACTTCACTGTTAACCAGCACCGGCTGATTAAACTTGAACTTTTCGATTCCATAGTTGATCATCATTTTCACATTGCGAAACTCGGCAATCTGATCCCACAGGTGAGGCACCAAGGATAGGGTCAGGTATCCGTGGGCAATGGTGCTTTTAAATTGCGATTCGGTTTCAGCCCGTTTAGGATCCGTATGAATCCATTGATGATCGAGGGTAGCATCAGCAAACAGGTTGATCTGCTCCTGTGAAATTTTTAGGTATTCCGAGACTCCCAGTTCCTTCCCCTTGTAGGTTTCAAATTCTTCGTGACTGCTGATGAGGAGCGGCATTGATTTAGTAGGTTTGTAGGTGGGCGAATTTAAAGAATCGATAACATTATTCATATCATGGTAAAAAAGCAACGTTTTTCGTTCGAAACCCGGCTGGTGGAATATGACGATACGTTGGTGGCGACTGTGGTTGAGATACCGGTTGACGTGGTGAAGCAATTACCAAAAGGTCGAGTGCGTGTGGAGGGTAAATTAAATTCAATCGACTTCAATCTGGGGGTACAATTCAAGAAAACAGGGGCCCGGTATCTGAGCATCAGCCAGGCGATGCGCAAAGTTGCTAACATCAAACCCGGTGATCGGGTGAAGGTAAGCTTTCAGGTGGTTGACCCGGATAAACTGGAATTGCCCGAAGAGATGGAAGCTGTGCTGGCCCAGGACGAAGCCGGAGCCCGGTTGTGGAACAAGCTTACGGTGGGGTTGCAGCGGAGTCTGGTTCATTATATCAATAGTACCAAAAATGTTGACCTACGGATTGAACGTGCCTTATATCTGCTCAATAAAGTGAAATCGGGTGCGTATAAAGACCGGATGCGGAAGGAGTGAGTGGTAATTTACGTGTTACCATTTCCCCGTTGCCGGTGGTTTCGATTAGAGTACTCAAACTGGTTAAACAATAATGCTGGCGGCTATTATAAATAATTATTGAAATGCCACTCACTGACCTTCCCCAACTCAAGCCCGAAGTGGAAACAGATGTCCTCACTTCTATTGATGCCTGGACACTGGAAGATCAGCATGTGTATGTTCATTGCTACTTTAAAAATGAACTCGAGGAGATGTTGATTCGGGTTTGGCGATCTACATTTCTGATCGACCGGGCCACAGGTTTGCGCAGTGAATTGGTGCATGCCGAAAATATTTCCTACGCCCCTCAATGGACCATCATAACGGGCAAGCGGATTTTTTCTTTCCTGCTCATCTTCTCGGCATTGCCCAAAGATTGTAAACTCTTTGATCTGGTGGAAGATATTCCGCAGGCCGGAGGCTTTTTTGTACCGGGCATCAAGCGCAATGAGCTGGATGTGTATCATGTGGATATTCTTTAGTTGCCTGTTGCTCGCTTTGGTTTCCGGTCACTAGTTGCTGGTTTCTGGTTGTCCTGACTAACTTACTAAAGCTGACTAATGATTTACTGATCACTGAATACTGAATACCCCTCTAATCGGAATACTGCTTACCGATTACCAAATCATTGTCAACTGTCAATTGCTCTTTGTCAACTATCTTCACGCCCATGTATCCCGTGCTCGAAATTGTTCCTGAACTCAAAGCACAATTCAACTCACACCAAATTGTGATTTTGCAGGCACCACCCGGTGCCGGGAAAAGCACGGTATTACCCTTGCAGTTGCTAAAGGAAACCTGGCTTCAGCAAAAGAAAATTATCCTGCTTGAACCCAGGAGGCTTGCCGCACGCTCGGTTGCTATGCGCATGGCACAACTCCTGGACGAGGAGGTGGGTCAGACTGTAGGTTATCGGGTGCGTTTCGAAAATAAGGTTTCGGCAAAAACCCGGATTGAAGTGGTTACCGAAGGCATTCTCACGCGCATGATTCAAACGGACAATGCGTTGGAAAATGTGGGTTTGGTAATCTTTGATGAATTTCATGAGCGCAGTCTGCAAGCGGATTTAGCACTGGCTCTTTGTTTACAGGTGCAAACCTTGTTGCGCGATGATTTGCGGTTGCTCATCATGTCGGCCACGTTGGATGGAGAAAAAATCTCAGCCCTTCTGAACAATGCACCGATCCTGACTAGTCTGGGTCGGCAGTATCCAATCACCCATCGGTATATCAATCCCGACAAGGATTTGCGCCTGACACAAAATGTTGCCCGTGTTATTCGAAAAGCGATGCACGAACAGACTGGTGATATCCTGGTTTTTTTACCGGGTGCGGGCGAAATCCAACAGGTTCAACAACTGTTGGAAGCCGAGCAGATTTCAGGAGTGGTACCGCTCTTTGGTGATCTATCGTTTAAAAAGCAACAGGAGGCTATCCTACCACATCCACAAGGCTTGCGCAAAATTGTGTTGGCGACCTCCATAGCTGAAACATCGTTAACGATTGAAGGAATTACCACCGTGGTAGATAGTGGTTACGCCCGTGTGCCACGATTCGATCCGCGCAGTGGTTTAACCCGGTTGGAAACCGTTCGGGTTACACGCGATTCGGCTGATCAACGTGCAGGCCGTGCAGCCCGGTTAGGTCCCGGAGTGTGTTATCGGTTATGGCCGGAAGCCATTCAGCACACCCTTCAACCTACCCGTCAACCCGAAATTCTGGAGGCTGATCTTGCCTCGCTCGTGTTAGAGCTGGCCAACTGGGGTACGGATCTGCAAGAACTGACCTGGATAACACCACCCCCCAGCGGAGCAGTAAGTCAGGCACGCGATTTATTACACAACCTGGAAGCGTTGGAGGATAATAAAATGACTGCCCGTGGCAGAGCGATGTTGAGGTTACCCACACATCCGCGTATCGCTCATATGTTATTGTTTGGATCTGAAGATCTCTTAACCTTGGCCACCGACCTGGCCGCCTTGCTCGAAGAACGCGATCCGTTACCAAAAGATTCTGGAGTCGATTTGAGTTTGCGGGTAGAAGTGTTGCGAAAATGGCGGGCGGGTGAACGGGTGAATGCAGATCGTCAGGTGCTGGAGCGTGTGGAACGACTCGCGTCCAACTGGCGCAACATGTTTACGATATTGCCTGATAACGCTATCAGGCCCGACAGCGAAGTTGGCCGATTGATTGCAGAAGCTTATCCGGAACGCATTGCCCGGCAACAAGACAAACACAATAGTCGGTACAAGTTGGCCAATGGCCGCATTGTAAAATTACCGGAACACGATGCGCTGGCACGTGAACGGTGGCTGGCTGTGGCCCACCTGGATGCCGGAACAAACGAAGGCAAAATATTTCTGGCTGCCCCGCTGGACGAAACGGATCTGATCCATCGGGCTCACGAAGTAGAAACGGTTATATGGGATGCTGCCCGCGGTATGGTGGTAGCGTTGGTCGAAAAGAAAGTGGGCAACACCGTTTTATCGTCAAAACCATTGGTGCCCATACCGGATGCCAAACGGATGGATGCGTTGCTTGGAGCGATACGAGAAGAGGGTTTGAACTTGTTGGGCTGGGATGATGGGCACACCGAATGGCAAAACCGGGTCCTGAGTTTGAGGGCCTGGCGGCCCGATGAAGGCTGGCCTGATGTCAGTACCGAAAATTTGTTAACTACTGCCGATACCTGGCTAACGCCTTACCTCCATAACATTACAAAACGAAGCGAACTGCAAAAGCTCGATTTACTGAACGTGCTAACAGGACTTTTGCCCTGGGAGTTATCATCCCGGTTAGATAAGTTAGCACCCGTACGCATAAACGTGCCCAGTGGGTCGATGATTAAACTCACGTACTTTGCCGATGGCCGGGCTCCGGTTATGGAGGTACGCCTGCAGGAGATGTTTGGATTGCTGGAAACCCCTGCCATCAATGAGGGTCGCACGAAAATACTGTTGCACCTGCTGTCGCCCGGCTATAAACCTGTACAAGTCACCCAGGATCTGAAAAGTTTTTGGCAAACGACCTATCATGAAGTGCGCAAGGAATTGCGGATGCGGTACCCGAAACATCATTGGCCGGAAGATCCCTGGACGGCCGAGGCAGTGCGAGGGGTTAAGCGAAAACCGCATGCCTGAACTTGCGTGATAATTTTTGGCCACTCATCCAATTCACTGTTCAATCAGCTAACTTTTCCTTAGTAATACCTTTGGAATTATTTATCTTACCTTCTTAATTCCCAAATTATAATCCGTCTAAATTAAAAAACATCAATATGGCAGCTTTTTCAATTTCAGTAAATGGTGAAACCAGGAATGTTGATGTATTGCCTGATACGCCCTTGTTGTGGGTATTGCGCGATAGTCTTGGGCTGGTAGGAACTAAGTATGGTTGCGGAATTGCACAGTGTGGCGCTTGCACCGTTCATGTTAATGGTACGGCTGTCCGGTCATGCTCATTGCCCGTATCGGCAGTGGGTAGCAATAAGGTGGTGACCATTGAAGGTTTGTCGAAGGAGGGCGACCATCCGGTGCAACAGGCCTGGCAAGAAGTAGATGTGCCCCAGTGTGGGTATTGCCAGGCGGGCCAGATTATGAGTGCCGCAGCGTTGCTGGCTAAAAATCCTACGCTTACCGAAGATCAGATTGCCACCGCTATGAATGGCAACATTTGCCGTTGCGGAACCTATCATCGCATTAAGGAAGCAGTTGTATTGGCCTCATCAAAAATGAAGTGATATGAAAACTCTGACTAAGACAAGCAGACGCGGCTTTATTAAGACCGGGCTTACCGCAAGTGGTGGGTTGGTATTGGGGTTTAATCTTACCAGTGCTTTCGCCTCCATTGAATCTATTACGCAGGCTGCGTTTGAGGGTGCCGTTGATTTCAATAGTTATCTCTCCATTTCACCTGACGATGTGATCACTATCTTTTCACCCAATCCAGAGTTGGGTCAAAACATCAAAACTTCTTTCCCCATGGTGGTAGCCGAAGAGTTGGATGCCGATTGGAAAAAAGTGAAAGTAGTTCAAGCGGCTTTGGATACCAAAAAATATGAACGCCAGCTAACCGGTGGCAGTGGCGCGGTGCCCCATTCGTGGGAGCGATTGCGCAAGGCCGGAGCTACTGCTCGCCAGATGTTGATGGAAGCCGCAGCCAAAAGATGGAAGGTGCCGGTGTCATCACTGGCCACCAACGCGGGTTTTGTTGTTCATACCGATGGCCGCAAACTCAGTTATGGAGCTTTGGCTACCGAAGCAGCGGGTGTTCCGGTTCCTACCGAGGTGAAATTGAAAAATCCGAAAGAGTTTAAATTGATCGGGACAGCCGTTCCGAATGTGGACAATAAAGAGATGGTCACCGGCAAGCCGTTGTACGGGCTTGATTTCTACCGCGAAGGGATGATGCATGCCATGATTCAGCGACCACCGGCCTTTGGCACAAAAATTAAATCCGTGGATGCATCAGCTGCCAAAGCCATGCCTGGCATTGTGGATGTGGTTACCTTTAAAAATAACGTGGCTATTGTTGGTAAATCTACCTGGGAAATCATGAAAGCCCGCAAGGTGCTGAAGGTGGAGTATGAGAAGGACGGCAATGTGGAGAGCACGACCGATCATGATAAATTATTTAAAGAGTTATTGGATAAGCCCGAAGCCACGGTACGCAGAAAAGATGGTGACGTTGAAGCAGCTTTCAAGAATGCGGCAACGGTGATCAAGCGCGAGTACCAATGCCCATTCCTCTCGCACGCACCCATGGAGCCGATGAATTTCTTTGCCCATGTCAAGGCCGATGGAGTTGAGCTGATTGGCCCAACGCAAACTCCCGACCGGGCCCGCAATGCCACAGCCACCTTGCTGGGAATCTCTCCTGATAAAATTACGGTTGAGCTTACCCGCCTGGGTGGTGGTTTTGGGCGAAGATTGCAGGCTGATTATGTCGTGGAGGCAGCCGAACTTTCTAAACTCATTAATGCGCCTGTAAAAGTTACCTGGAGCCGTGAAGATGACATGATGGGCGGAAGTTATCGGCCGGCTGTGCGCTATCGGTTTGAAGCGGCTCTGGATGCAAAGGGCAACCTGATTGGATACAAACTTCGTGGGGTGGGGGTAAATGCAGGCAATTCAACGCGGGAGGATAATTTTCCTTCCGGTGCTGTAGAGAATTTATTGATTGAATCGATTGATCACCAATCACCTATTACCACGGGTGCCTGGCGAGCTCCGATCACCAACTTCCTCGCTTTCGCAGAGCAAGCTTTTCTGGATGAGGTAGCCCTGGCCGCTAAAAAGGATCCCGTACAGTTTCGCTTGGAGTTGCTGGATAAAGCCAAGCAGTCTCCGGTGGGCGCCATCCGCTACGATATTGATCGGACAAAGGCTGTGATTAACCTGGTCGCTGAAAAGTCGGGGTGGGGTAAGAAGAAAAATCTGGCTCAGGGATTCAGTGTGTACTTTTCACATCGCTCGTATGTAGCCCAGGTAGCCGAAGTGGAAATGAAAGACGGCAATCCGACCTTAACCCGGATTTATGCCGCGGCTGACTGCGGTATTGTCATTAACCTGAGTGGTGCCCGCCAACAGGTAATGGGCGGCATTGTAGATGGGTTGGGCCATGCCCTGTATGGACAAGTAACGTTCAAAGAGGGTGCCGCTGAACAGCGGAACTTCAACAATTACCGGCTCATCCGCTACAACGAAGTACCCAAAGTGGAGGTGCATTTTGTGAATAATGGAATTGATCCTACCGGCTTGGGTGAACCCGCCTTACCGCCTACCGGTGGCGCGGTGGCCAATGCTATCTTTCAGGCTACCGGCAAGCGATTGTACAACCAACCCTTTACCTTGCAAGAAGAACTGAAAGGAGTGAAGCTGGGACAAAAAATGTAATTTGTAGTAAACTTTTAAAAACCTCCAGGTAAATTATCTGGAGGTTTTTTTATGCATCAAAAACAGCAGTAGCGAACTTCTCTTAGCTCTTCAAATTTACATTTGAGAGATATTCAGGTAAAAAAATATTCCTACATGCTTTACACCACCAGACGAAGGATAGATCAGAACAAGTCAATAAAATTAAAAATTGGTATGCATTACTTTAAACCATTATTATCCGGCATAATCATTTTTCTTTCATCAAGTGCCTACTGCCAAACTAGTCATCTTGATCAAAGCATCGAGAAGGTAAAAATGGTTATGGAAAACTACGAACTATGCAACATCACTGTATTTTGTTTTGAGTATTCTTTTCGATTCAATAAGGAGACAAAAGAGATGGTGATTCAAGCACTACGATATAATTATCAAGGAAATCCTTCCAAAAAGGTATTAACAGATACCAGGATTTATAAATTGTCTGTTACTAAAATAAATACGGCTATGTTTTATCCTGGGGAAGAACAAACATTTGTCATTGTTGGAGAAATTCAAGAAGATGTAAATGGGAAAAGTGAGATAGTTGATCAACTAATTCTTGAGTTTAATAATGAATTTGTTGACAATGGGGTTGCTGCTGAATTTCTAAAAGAATTTAACAAGTTGATTTACCAGGCAAGGTTATAAGCCCCAAATCAAGAAAGTTTTAGATAATCAACTTGTGATGCTTGAAAAGCGGAATGCCAATATTTCAAATAATGGATGGCCTTGAACTATTGATGATGAATTCAATGTAGAAATATTTTATATCTGATTCGTATCATTAATCCGAAGTTTAAACCTATATGAAGCAGTTAGTCGGAATTATTCTAATCACGTTCTCACTGGCTACCTTGCCTGTATTGGCTCAGGACACCGTGCGAACTGTGTATCGTGTTTCAACACGCGCACCTTTTACGCTGGATGAAAATACCATTATCTATAACAAAGCTACTGGCGAACGAATGCCCTATCAGGAGCTCCTGCAAATTATTCGCAGTAATCCCAAAATTTCCTTAACCCGGCAAATCGGAGAGCGCGGTGAGGTGGTATCCTTACTCTATGATCCCAACACCACAGCATTAAAGACCCAACGCGACATCAGCCAGCGTGCTAAACGCGGTGATCCATTCCCTGAATTCATTGTCACCACGGTTCAGCAACATGTGATTGAATCGGCCAGGTTGAATGGAAGAGTGGTTGTACTGGCCTTCTATCTGGACTTACGCGAACCCATTGTGACCCCCAAAATGATTTCCGAGTTCGAAGAGGTGATGCGCAGAAAAGCTCCGGAGTCTGTCGCGGTCATTTTCACAACAAGCCAGGCGGATGAAATAAAAGCTGTACAATCAAAAACCCCAATTACCTTACCCCTTGTTGAGGATGCCATTAATTTTCACGAACGCTACCTGATCACCACTTTTCCTTCTTTTGTCGTTCGAAATCAAGAAGGTCGAATGGCGGGATATGCCAATTCTCTGAGCGAGTTGGAAGCGTTATTAAATTCCGTGCGTTAGCCAAAGTGTATTTCAGGTAGGAATTCAGTAACTTGATTCACCTCACAAAACTTGAGTATGACTTTTCGGCTATTCCTTGTTGTATGGCTTTTGGGTCAAGCCTCGTTTGCTCAAACACCCACACAACGCATTTCAGGTTTGGTTCTGGACAAAGCCAGTCAACAACCCCTCGTGGGGGCCACAGTGTTTATCAAACTGGAATCGGAAGCTGGAAGAATAATCGGAGCGACCACCGACACGGAAGGCCATTTTTCTATTGAGAGCGTACCGGTGGGGCGGCATTTTCTGAACTGCACCTATGTGGGGTACCAAGCCTGGGTTTCGTCTTACCTCGAAGTTACT
>ERZ1066115.89-NODE-89-length-33884-cov-18.297053_pt1 | contig 33884 bp, 28 predicted proteins | sample MGYA00382762_ERZ1066115 | MGnify/ENA primary metagenome ERZ1066115 (study PRJEB33369, sample SAMEA5778345) | biofilm metagenome | biome: Industrial cooling water; feature: Water cooling tower basin; material: Biofilm | place: United Arab Emirates | collected... | reverse complement strand
TAGCGCGTATGCTCCCTTAGCAGGGGAGTGCCTTCGACCTCTCGGCCACGTCTCCTTACCGTTCGGTAACGAGGCGCGAATACTACATGCTTCGCGCCACTTGGTCAATCATTAATGCAAATTATTGCTGATCGAGGCCAAAAGCGCGGTGCAGGACGCGAACCGCCAGTTCCAGATATTTCTCGTCGAGGACGACGGAAATCTTGATTTCGGAGGTCGAGATCATCTGGATGTTGATGCCTTCGTCAGCCAGGGCCTTGAACATCTTGGAGGCAACGCCCGGATGCGAGCGCATGCCGACACCGACGGCGGAGACCTTGCAGATCTTGTTGTCGCCGGTGACTTCGCGGGCGCCCAGCTTGGCCTTGACCTCTTCCAGGATCGCCTGGGCCTTGGCGAAATCGCCACGGTTGACGGTGAAGGAGAAGTCGGTGGTGCCGTCATGGCCGACGTTCTGGATGATCATGTCGACGTCGATGTTGGCGTCGGCAATCGAACCGAGAATCTGGTAAGCGATGCCCGGGGTGTCGGGAACGCCGAGCATGGTCAGCTTGGCTTCGTCGCGGTTGAAGGCGATACCGGAAATGATCGGTTGTTCCATGTTCTTGTCTTCCTCAACAGTAATCAGCGTGCCCTCGCCTTCATCCTGGAAGCTGGACAGCACGCGCAGTTTGACCTTGTACTTGCCGGCGAACTCGACCGAGCGGATCTGCAGCACCTTGGAGCCGAGGCTGGCCATTTCCAGCATCTCTTCGAAGGTGATGGTATCGAGCTTCCGGGCCTCGGGCACGACGCGCGGGTCGGTGGTGTATACGCCATCGACGTCGGTGTAGATCTGGCATTCGTCGGCCTTGAGCGCCGCCGCCAGGGCCACGCCGGAGGTGTCGGAACCACCACGACCCAGCGTGGTGATGTTGCCCAGCTCATCGACGCCCTGGAAGCCGGCAACGACGACGACCTTGCCGGCATCGAGATCGGCCCGCATGTTGGATTCGTCGATCGACAGGATGCGTGCCTTGGTGAAGGTGCTGTCGGTCAGAACCTTGACCTGGCCGCCGGTGTAGCTGCGGGCATCGACGCCGATTTCCTTCAGCGCCATCGCCAGCAGGCCGATGGTGACCTGCTCACCGGTCGAGCAGATCTGGTCCAGCTCGCGCGGATCCGGGTTGGCCGAAATTTCCTTGGCCAGCGCGATCAACTTGTTGGTTTCGCCGCTCATTGCGGAAACGACCACCACCACCTGGTGGCCCTGTGCGTGGAACTTGGCCACACGCTTGGCGACATTCTTGATCCGCTCGGGGTTACCGACCGAGGTGCCGCCGTACTTTTGAACAATCAACGCCATGGAAGTATCCGGTTAAACGTTGCAAACGGGAAAAAAGAAGGCCGGATTTTAACCCAGCCCCGCTTTATTCAGAACAGAAAAGTGCGTTTTTCAGATCTCGGCGAGCGCCCGCAAATGCGCGCCGACGCTGCGCGCCAGCGAGCTCATCACGTAGCCGCCCTCCAGCATCGAAACGATCCGCTTGTTGCTGAACTCGGCCGCGACCTTCATCAACTGTTCGGTACACCAGGCGTAGTCCTTCTCGACCAGCTTGAGGCCACCCATGTCGTCCTCGTAATGCCCGTCGAAGCCGGCGGAGATCAGGATCATCTGCGGCTTGAACTCGCGCAGGCGCGGCAGCCAGACCTGGGCGACGGCATCGCGGAACTCCTCGCCACCGCAACCGGACGCGAGCGGCACGTTGCACATGTTGGCGGCCGGGTTGTCGGCACCGCTATAGGGGTAGAAAGGATGCTGGAATACGCTGCACATCAGCACCTGCTCGTCACCGGCGAAGCAATCTTCGGTACCGTTGCCGTGGTGCACGTCGAAGTCGATGATCGCGACCCGCTCCAGGCCGTGCGCCTTGAGCGCATGGCGGGCAGCAACGCCGACGTTGTTGAAGAAGCAGAAGCCCATCGGGTTGGCCTTCTCGCAATGGTGGCCGGGCGGGCGCACGGCGCAGAAGGCGTTCTGCGACTGGCCGCTCATCACCAGATCGACGGCCAGCACCCCGGAGCCGGCGGCACGCAGCGCAGCCTGCCAGGTATGCGGATTCATCGCAGTATCCGGGTCGAGGTGCACCACCCCCATTTCCGGCGAGGCCCGCTTGATCCGCTCCAGATGCGAGGCCGGATGTACGCGCATGAGCTGCTCGAAGGTCGCCAGCGGTGCGTCGTGGTAGACGAAATAGGCATCGATTCCCTGCGCGATCATGTAATCGTTGATCGCAGTCAGGCGTTGCGGGCACTCCGGGTGATGCGCCCCCATATCGTGCAGGAGGCAGTCGCGATGGGTAATGAAGGCAGTGGTGCTCACTTGTTCTCTCTTTTCTCTGACGGCGCGCATACCGGCGCTCGGTGAAATGCCATTATGTTCTCATTTCCCTGCCCGCTTCAAGGTCTCAGGCCGGACTCGCGAAATAAAGCCGCAGCGCTGTCGCCAAATGCAAACAGCGATGCCGGCATGCCGGCAACTCGCTTTAGAATAGGCTGCCCTAGCCCTCCCCCCGGAATCACGCCATGCCTGGAGACTCCCAGCCTTCCGCCGCGCCGATGCACGCCGTGCTCGAACGTGCCAACCAGATCATCCTGGGCAAGGAAAGCGAAGTGCGGCTGGCGCTGACCTGCCTGCTCGCCGGCGGCCACCTGCTGCTCGAAGACCTGCCCGGGATGGGCAAAACCACTCTGGCGCAAACCCTGGCCGGGCTGCTCGGGCTCGACTATGCCCGCATCCAGTTCACCAGCGACCTGCTGCCGGCCGACATTACCGGAGTCTCGATCTTCGACCGCGAACGCAGTGATTTCCGCTTCATTCCCGGCCCGGTATTCACCCAATTGCTGCTCGCCGACGAGATCAATCGCGCCACCCCGAAAACCCAGAGCGCCTTGCTCGAAGCGATGGAGGAAGGCCAGGTGACCAGCGAGGGCAGCACCCGGCCGCTGCCACAGCCTTTCTTCGTGATCGCGACGCAAAACCCGACGCACCAGATCGGCACCTTCCCGCTGCCTGAGTCGCAACTGGACCGTTTCCTGATGCGCCTCGAACTCGGCTACCCGGCCGCTGCCGCCGAACGCGCGCTGCTTGCCGGCGGCAGCCAGCGTAGCCAGGCCCGGACGGTGACCGCGCTGCTCGACGCCCGCGAACTGCCGGCCCTGCAACAGGCGGCAGCGGCGACCCACACGGCGGCACCGCTGATCGAATACGTGCAGGCCCTGCTCACGGCAAGCCGTCAGCACCCCGGCTGGGCGCACGGCCTGTCGCCGCGCGCCGGGCTGGCGCTGCTTGCGGCGGCCCGCGCCTGGGCCTGGCTGGCCGGGCGCCGGATGGTGGTTCCCGACGACGTGCAGGCGGTTTTTGCCGCTGTCGCCCGCCACCGGCTGCGTTCGGTGCAGGGCAGCGGCTGTGCCAGCCAGGAACAGGTCGCGGCCCTGCTGCGCGAGGTTGCGATTCCCTGAGCCGGCAAAAAATGGGCTTATCCACGGTCGACCGTGTCAAAACCGCTTTTTTCCGCCGCCACCGTGACGGCAGCGGCAGCATCCGTCTCGACCGGCGCCGCATCTACATCCTTCCCACCGGTGCCGGCCTGCTCTACGCGCTTACCCTATTCACGATGCTGCTCGGCGCGATCAATTACAGTCTGACGCTCGGCCACCTGCTGGTTTTCCTGCTGGCCGCCCTCGGGCTCAACGCCATGCTGCACACCTTCCGCAACCTGTACGGACTGAGCCTGACGCCGGGACCCTGTACCCCGGTCTTTGTCGGCGAAAGCGTGCACTTTCCGCTCCGGCTGATGGCCGCCCCCGGACTTGCCCACCGTGCACTGGAGTTTTTGCCGGCAGGCGGTAGCCTGGTCTGCCACGCGCAATGCAGCGACAGCGACTGGATCACCCTGCCCGTCCCGGCCAGTCGGCGCGGCTGGCTGAGCCTGCCACGGATCAAACTGGCCAGCCGCTACCCGCTCGGCTTGTTTGTCGCCTGGAGCTGGCTGCAGCCCGAAGTGCAGGCGCTGGTCTACCCGGCGCCTGCGACCACCCCGCTGCCTTCACCCCTTGCCGCCGGCGGTGAACTAGCCAGCGGCCGGGAGGGCGACGAGGATTTTGCCGGCTTCCGCGCCCGGCAGCCGGCGGACTCGCCCCGCCATGTGGCCTGGAAGGCAAGCAGCCGCCAGGCTGGCGAACAGCCCTTGCTGATCAAGCAGTTTGCCGGTGGCAGCCGGCCCGAATACCGGCTGGACTGGCACGACTGCATGCCCGGCGACGTCGAAGCACGGCTCTCGCAACTCTGCGGCTGGGTCCTCGCGGCGGAGGCTGCCGGCAGCCGCTACAGCCTGTCGCTGCCTGGAGGCGAAATTACCGGCGGACACGGTCCCGCGCACTGCCAGCGCTGCCTCGAAGCACTGGCCCTATTCCCGGCCGCCCCCGCATGAGCCGACCACTGGCTGCCCCGGCTGCCCTTGAGCACGCCGCCCTGCCCTGGCTGCAGGCCGCCACTGTCGCCAGTCTGCTGCCGCACGCCGGGCAGCTGCCGCTGTGGCTGTCGCTGGGCTGCGCCGCCGTACTGGCCTGGAGCCTGACCCAGGCCCTGCGCCTGGGCCGGCTGCCGCCACGCTGGCTGCTGCTGCTCCTGGTCGGGATCGGCGCCACCGGCATCGCCATCGAATACCGCAGCCTGTTTGGCCGCGATCCCGGCATCGCAATCCTCGTCGCGATGGCCACGCTGAAATTGCTTGAACTGCGCAGCCGTCGTGACGCGATGGTATTGCTGACGCTCTGCTGCTTCCTGCTGCTGACCCATTTCTTCCATAGCCAGAGTATCCCCACCGCCGCCTGGCTGCTGGCCGCGCTGTGGCTGATCATTGCCGCGCTGCTGCGACTCCAGACCAGCATCCTGGCGCCCCGGCCGCTGCTGCGCGAAGCGGCCCGTCTGGGCCTGCAGGCGATCCCGCTGGGGCTGCTGCTATTCATCCTCTTCCCGCGTATTTCCGGCCCGCTCTGGGGCTTGCCGCAGGATGCGCAGCGCGCCCGCAGCGGCCTGGCCGAGCAGGTCGAGCCGGGCAGCATTGCCGACCTGGCACTGAGCGGCGAAATCGCCTTCCGAGTCCGTTTCGACCAAGCGCCACCGCACCGGCGCCTGCTTTACTGGCGCGGCCCAGTGCTCGAGCAACTGCAAGGCAACGCCTGGCGCCCCCTGCCGACCCGCCGCGAGCCTCCCCGGATCGAGGCCATCAGCCCGGCGCTGGGCTACGAATCGACCCTGGAGCCCAGCCGCCAGCACTGGCTGCTGGCGCTTGACGCACCGGGCGCCTGGCCGGTCGCTGCCGAACTCACCGCCAACCTCAGCCTGCGTAGCCGGGAACCATTGCACGAACGGCAGCGCGTACGCCTTGCCGCCCATCTCGATTACCGCTACAACCGCGACGCCACGCCCACCGAACTACAGCGTAACCTGCGCCTGCCCGGCGGCAGCAATCCGCGCAGCCAGGCGCTCGGGCGCCAATGGCAGGAGGACATTGCCACGCCCCGGGAACGCGTCGCCCAAGCCCTGCAGCTGTTTGCCCAAGCCCCCTTCAGCTACACCCTGCAACCGCCCCCGCTCGGCCAGAACGCCATCGACGACTTCCTGTTCACCACCCGGCGCGGCTTCTGCGAACATTACGCCGCCGCCTTTGCACTGCTGATGCGCGCGGCCGGCGTGCCGGCACGCGTGGTCAGCGGCTACCAGGGCGGCGAACTCAATCCAATTGACGGCTACCTTGAGGTCCGCCAGTCCGATGCTCATGCCTGGGCCGAAGTCTGGCTCGCCGGCGAAGGCTGGCGCCGGGTTGATCCGACCGCAGCGATCGCGCCCGAACGGATCGAACTGGGCCTCGTCGCCGCCCTGCCGGTCGGCGAACCGCTGCCACTGCTGACCGCGCTGCGCGCCGACTGGCTACTGGCGCTGCGCCACCGCTGGGATGCCGCCAACAATGCCTGGAATCAGCATTTCCTCGGCTACAACGCCGAACGCCAGCGCCAGTGGCTGGCCGCACTTGGGGTCGCGGCCGACGACTGGCAACGCTGGGCGCTGCTGCTGGCGGGTGGCGGCGGCCTGCTCCTGGCCGGGCTGGCCGCCCGGCTGCTCTGGCAGCGACCGCGCCGCGACCCGCTGCGCCGCGAATGGGAACGTGCCTTGCGCATTCTCGCCCGTCACCAAGTAAACTGCCCGCCGGGCGCAGCACCGCTGGCTCTGCTGGCCCGCGTCGACGAATTGGCGCCAGCGCTTGCGCCGGCCTTCGCCCGGGTGGTCGAGATTTATCTGGCGGCCCGCTACGGGCCGCCCGCTCCCCCCCCGGTAGCCGAGGCCGCCGCCCGGGAACTACGCGCCGCCGTGGCGCAACTTGCAAAAGGAAACAGGTTTTGAGTACTCCCCGCCTCCCGTTGTTCACCCTGCCGCGTCGGGCGCTCCGCCCTTGGGCGCTGGCCGCCATTTTTGCCTTGTACGCACCGTTGACCGTAGCTGCCGGCAAGCCGGCCACAGAAAAACTCCCGCCGCTGGCGGATGACAGCGCCGTGGTCAGCTTTGCCCGCGACATGGAACAGCGCCACGGCTTCAATGCCGACACCCTGCTCGCGCAATTCGCCCAGGTCCGCGCCAACCCGCGCGTCCTGCAGTTGATCAAGCCACCGGCAACCCCGCAGCAACGCTCGTGGGAACGCTATCGCCCACGCTTCCTCAACGACCGCCGGATCGACGGCGGCGTCCGCTTCTGGGCCCAGCATCGGGATCGCCTGAGCCGAGCCAGCGCGCTCTACGGCGTACCGGAAGAAATCATCGTCGCGATCATCGGGGTCGAGACCGAATACGGCAAAAACACCGGCGGCTTTCGCGTGCTGGAAGCCCTGGGAACGCTGGCCTTCCACTACCCGCCGCGCGCCGAGTTCTTCCGCACCGAACTTGAACAATTCCTGCTGCTGAGTCGCGAAAATCAGCTCGATCCGCTGACGGTCAAGGGCTCGTTTGCCGGCGCCATCGGCATTCCGCAATTCATGCCCGGCAGCCAGCGACGCTATGCGGTCGACTTCGACGGCGACCAGCGGGTCGACCTTTCCGGCAGCGTGGACGACGCAATCGGCAGCGTCGGCCGCTTCCTCGAGCAGCATGGCTGGCAGGCCGGAAAACCAGTGGCCGAGGCGGTTCGTGGCAATCTGCTGCCGCCGGCCGAATTGCTCGAAGCCGGAATTCGCCCGACACTGGGCCGGCGCGAACTGCATGCGGCCGGAATCGACAACGCGATCGACGAACAAGCCCGGGTCGCGCTGATCGATCTGGTTTCGCCCGAGCGGGAAACGGAATACTGGCTCGGCCACGACAATTTCTATGTCATCACCCGTTACAACCGCTCAAGCTTTTACGCGATGTCGGTGTTCCAGCTGGCCGAGGCAATCCGCCAACGCAGGCCACAGTAAGGGAGGCGGCAGCACGCACTGGCAACGGTGCGCTGCTGCCGGATTACAGCAGTGAGTCGCGAGAGATGTTGCCGCGCTTGATGATCTTGCGCAGGTTATCCAGACCTTCCATCTGGATTTGGCGGACCCGTTCGCGGGTCAGCCCGAGTTCGCCGGCGATGCAATCGAGAGTCGCCACATCGGTGCCGTTGAGTCCGTAACGCCGTTCGATCACCAGCCGCTGCCGTTCGGAAAGGCGGCCCAACCAGTCACCGAGCAATGAGCCGATCTCGCTCGACTGAAGCAAGGACTCGGGATCACGCCCCTCTTCATCGGGAATCAACTCGGCCATGCTGTGCGCCGAATCGACATCAAGCGGCGCATCGAGCGAGGCGATGTGTTCATTGAGCGAGAGGATGCGCCGAATCTCCTCGACCGGCTTGTCGATCAGCGCCGCGACCTTTTCCACGGTCGACTCGCGCTTTTCGGCAGAATCCAGGTGCCGCATCGCACGCAACACCACGTTGATTTCCTTGACCACATGCACCGGGAGACGAATCGTCCGCGACTGGTTCATGATTCCGCGCTCGATACTCTGGCGAATCCACCAGGTGGCATAGGTCGAGAACCGGAATCCTCGCTCAGGATCGAACTTCTCCAGCGCATGGATCAGGCCAAGGTTGCCTTCCTCGACCAGGTCGAGCAGCGGAATGCCACGATTGAGGTAATGCTTGGCGATATTCACCACCAGCCGCAGATTGTGCTCGATCATTTTCTGCCGCGCCGAAAAATCGCCGGCCCGCACCAGCCGGGACGTCGCCAGTTCCTGCTCCGGGGTCAGCAGCGGCTTGGCACCAATTTCATTCAGATACAGCTGGGTGACGTCTTCAAGCAGATCAAGCTCGGGGGTCGCCACCTCCGGTTCGGGCAACAAAACAGCCTCGTCAGGCTCCGGGGAAAATTCCTCTTCGTCTTGCTGCTCGCGGTAGTCGCTCATCGTTTTGGCAGAAATTGGGCTGGATCGACAGGTTTACCTTGCTTACGAATTTCAAAGTGCAACTTGACCGAATCGGCATCGGTATTCCCCATTTCGGCAATCTTCTGGCCGCGGGTAACCTGCTGCCCCTCACGCACCAGAATCTTGCGGTTGTGGGCATAGGCCGATAGGAAAGTGGCATTGTGTTTGACGATAACCAATTCGCCATAGCCGCGCAAGCCCGCACCAGCATAAACCACCTTGCCGTCGGCAGCGGCGAGCACCGGATCGCCTGCCTTGCCGGCAAAATCGAGCCCCTTGCTACCCGCCTCGGAGAACGGGGAACTGAGCTTGGCCGCCGTCGGCCAGGCCCAGACAAGCTCATCAGCTGCAAGCACGGCCGCCGGAGCGCTGGCCGCAACGGCCGGAGCCGGCGCCGCCTCGGCCGGCTTGACCGGCTCCGGCGCCTTGGGAGCATCAGGCAAGCGATTGAGCCGGGCATAGGCCTCGTCGGAATAGGGTTCCTTGCCAGCCCGGGGCTCGCGCTTGATGCCGCCAGCGGCTTGCGCAACTGACCCGCTGGCGGCGGCGGCAGCCGCTACCGCCGGCTGCGGATCCAGCGGACGCGACTCGACCAACGGCGCAGCACCGACCGGCTTGGCCTGAACCGGTGCCTCGCTGCTTGCCGAGCTGCCATTTGCGCTCACTCGTAGCGACTGGCCCTCGCGGATCGTGTAGGGAGGGGAAATTCCGTTCCAGGCTGCCAACTCGCGGTAGTCCAGCCCATGCTCCAAGGCAATCCGATACAAGGTATCGCCCCGCTTGACCAGATAGCCGCCAGCAATGGCTGGCTGCCCACCGGCTGCGGCACTCCGCAAGGGGGCGCTGCGCTCCTCGATAGGCGCTGCCGGCTGCGACATGCAAGCGGTCAGGACCAAGGTCGATGCGACCAGGAGCGGAACGGCGAAAGAAAATTTGGGCTTTGCGCTCATTGCATTCCAGAAAGCAGGGGGACAAAACGAACTGCGTCAAGACGGGTCTCGACCAGCCCCTGGGCAGTTCGCTCGATCAGACTCAGATACTGCTCGCCAGTACCAACCGGCAGGATCATCCGCCCGCCCGGCGCCAATTGCGCCAGCAGGGCCGGCGGTATCGCGATCCCGGCTGCGGCAACGATGATGCTGTCGAAGGGCGCCACTTCCGGCAGGCCATGCTGGCCATCGGCGTGTTTCAGGCGGACATTGAATTGCTGCAGGGTACGCAGGTTCGCCTTGGCCTTTTCCAGCAAGGGCCCGATCCGCTCCAGCGCATACACCTCGCTGGTCAACTGCCCGAGCACTGCAGCCTGGTAGCCGCAACCGGCACCAACTTCAAGCGTCCGCCCGAGGGCTGGACGCCCATTGAGCAGCAACTCGATCATCCGGGCGACGATGAACGGCTGCGAGATGGTCTGCCCCATGCCCAGAGGCAGAGCAGTGTCCTCATAGGCGCGGGACGCCAGCGCCTCTTCAACAAAAACGTGACGCGGCACGGCGGCCATGGCCGCCAGCACCGCTTCATTACGGATTCCCTTTTCCCGCAGGCGGTCGATCATCCGCGCCCGCGTCCGTTGGGAAGTCATGCCAATACCTTGCAACACCCGGCTTTTACCTCATCCAGTCGCGAATTGTCGGAAGTTGCGAAACATGGGTCAGATCGATCTGCAGCGGCGTCACCGACACCCGCCCCTGCTCAAGTGCATGAAAATCGGTCCCCGGCCCGGCATCAGCAGCCGCCCCGGCGGCACCAATCCAGTACAGGGTCTCGTTACGCGGAGAAACTGTCCGCACTACCGGCTCGGCCTTGTGGCGCCGGCCCAGGCGGGTGATTTCCCGGCCCTGCAAATCAGCATACGGAATATCCGGTACATTGACGTTCAGCAGCACCGGTTCACGAATTGGATCAGCAATAAAACGCTCAACCATTTCACGCGCCACCCGACCTGCCGTTTCAAAATATCGCCCGGCAAAACTAGTCAGCGAAAAAGCGAGGGCCGGCACGCCAAATAGATAACCTTCAGTTGCTGCAGCCACCGTCCCCGAGTAAATGGTGTCATCCCCCATATTCGCACCGAGGTTGATCCCGGAAACAATCAGGTCCGGCTGCCGGTCGAGCAAACCGGTCAAAGCCAAATGCACGCAATCAGTCGGTGTTCCATTGACGTAATGAAAGCCGTTTGCCGCTGTTTTTAAATGCAGCGGCCGATCCAGGGTCAGGGAATTGCTGGCTCCGCTGCGGTTTTGCTCGGGCGCAACGACGACGATCTCACCCAGGCCATCGAGGGCAGCCGCCAGCGCCGCCAGACCCGGGGCAAAATAGCCATCGTCGTTACTGAGCAGAATACGCATCGGCAAAGGCCTCAAACCAGCAGTTGTTCAAGCGTGCCGCCGCTGCTCTGCCACGCCTCGACCCATTTCGGCATGCGACCGCGACCGGTCCACTGCAGTTCGGCATTTTGCGGATGACGATATTTGACGCGGACCTTGATCCCGCCGGCCGCCTTCGGCTTGGCCACTTCCTTACCAACAATCTCCTCCATCTGATAACCGCGAGCCTTGGCCAGTGCCCGCAATTCTTCAAGCACAGCAGCCTTTTCCTGAGCCTCGCGGCGTTTCAATTCAAGCGGAATTTGTTGCTGCAGGTCACGCAATGCAGCAGTGGAAAGCGTCGTCAAATCCATATATCACCTCATTAATCTAATAGCCCGGGACAACTCGGCAAATCAAGCCGGTGCAACACCGAGTGAAACCTTATTCTATTCGCTGTTGAAAAAACTTGGGAGGGAATTGCCGAAAATAAAGCCGACAAATATCGGCGAGGATTTGAATCGGCAAGCAGAAAATTCAGACACCCGGCTAATTACCGAATCACGGGCTGCACAAACAGCAGGCCATGCAACAGCTTTTCGGCAGCACGCCTGCTCCATCATTGATGCCGCCGCAGCGGCATCAAGACTCAGTTGAGTTTGTTCGGGCTGCCGCAGCAAACCTTGTATTTTTTGCCACTACCGCAGGGGCAGGGGTCGTTGCGACCGACCTTTTCATCGGCCGTCGCCACCTTGCCTCCACCTCGCTTGTTGCGCCAGAAGTTGTACAAGGTCTGCACCACCAGCGGCAGATTTTCCTGGACATCGGCAATCAAGCGCTCTTCCTCGGCCGGTGAGAACCAGCGCTCACCGCTGCTCTCGACATCTTCCTTGAGCATGCCGTTGAGCAGAAACAGGGGTTCAAGCAATTCCGACAAGTCCTCGGCATGCTTCCCGGCCAGTTCATACCAATCACCACCCAGATTGGCGCCAACAATATAGGCATCAGCCCAGGCAGCAAAATCGTAGAGATCGCTGCCCTCATCGACCGGATAAAGCAGGGGCGCAACGGTTTCATCCGCCAGCAGGGACTGGGCAATTTCGTTGTTCAGACGCATCAGCAACTCGACCGTTTCCGCCACCTCGGCTGCCGAGGAGTTCTCCAGACCAGGCCCGAGAGCCTCGGCCAGCCAGACGCTGGGCATCACCGGCTGCGGACAACTGATCACGGCACACAACAGCGCCTGAATCTCGTCAAGACGAAAGGCCTCGCCGGCGAAGGCTTCGCATTCAAGCAATTCTTCAAGGCGATCCAGATCGGACTCGGTGAGCGGCAGCGTATTCATGAACAACATCCTCCTATCGATGGCCCGAATCATAGCCGACTTTCCTGCATTCGCCTTGCCCCGAGCGTCGTCAACCGCTCCGACACCTGCCCGATTACAGGCCGCGAGCCCAGCCCGGCCGCAAGCCGGCGGTAGCGGGACTGGCCATCGCCGCCCGGACCTGGGCCAGCAGGCGCTCCTTGTCCGCGCCAAGGGTGCCCTTGAGGATCAACCAGTTGCTGGCATGATCGCTACGGAACACGGTACGGCGCAATTCCAGCGCTGACAGGAAATGCTCCATTTCGGCAAACAAGGCCGGCGGAGCCAGTGGCTCCCAGCCGGGAAAAGCGGTGCGAAAGCGCTCCTCACCCTGGGGGAAACTGACCACCAGTGTCGCCAGATACTCCGGCTGGGTGGCATTGGCAAGGCGGGCTGAATTTTCTGCATGCTGCCGGCTCCAGTTGGGTCCCCCCAGGCCATTGAGGATCATCACCGAACGACTGATTCCGGCAATACCCAGCTTTTCCAGTGCCGCGCAGGTCGAGGCGTAGGTCTCCCCCTTGTGCACTGCCGCCAGCACAGCATCGTCCCCGGACTCGGCGCCGACATAAGCGATGCTCAAACCGGCCGCCGCCAGTTCGTTGACTTCCTGCTGGCTCTTTTTCAGCAAGTTGCGCGGCAGACAATAGCTGGAAATCCTTCGCACCGCCGGAAAATGGCTGCGAATTTCAGCCAGGATCGCCAGCAAGCGACGGGTCGGCAGAACCAGGGCGTCACCATCGGCAAGAAATACCCGCCGCACTTGTTGCCCGTATAACTCGCCGGTACGTCGAATACTGGCAAGGACTTCATCCTCGTCGCGGGCACGGAATTTCTTTTGCGGAGCGGTGTACATTTCGCAAAAGGTGCAGCGATTCCACGAACAGCCGTCAGTCACCGGCAGAATCAGCGACTCGGCCTCGCTTGGCGGGCGATAGACCGGCTCGACATAACGGATCGGCAACATTCGCTATGCCGTCTGGCCGGGAGCCTGCAGCCGCTCGACAAATGCCTGCGGCAGGGGGGCCGGCCGACGCGCCTGGTAATCGAAGAACATCATCCCGTGCTTGCCGCGTGCCACCTCGCGCTCGCCGACTGCAAGCCGCCAGACGAAATCGCAGCCGTATTTATTGAAATCATCTGCCGCCATTTCAACCCGCAGGGTTTCGCCGTGAAAGGCTTCGGAGCGGTACTGCACGGCAGCATCGGCAACAATCACCCCGACGCCTTCGACATCCAGTTCGGAATATCCAAGACTGCGGAAAAACCTGACCCGGGCTTCGGACACCAGCATCAGCAAGGCCGCGTTATCGAGGTGATTACCGTAATTGATGTGATTGATGTAAATCGGAATTTCAGTCGCAAAGGCAAACGACTCGGGCAAGTCAATTTTGATACGTGGCATGGAGATCGGAGAGAAACAACAAAGACGAAGGGGAAACTGCCACCGCTGACCGGCTTATTCGGCCAACGGAAAGTCGCTTTCGGAATAGAAACGGAAAGTACCGCGACCCGCATGCTTGGCCTGATACATGGCCATGTCGGCATGGCGTGACAAGGCATCGAAATCGCGACCATGCTCCGGGTAGATGGCAATCCCGATACTGGTGCCAATTTCGATCCGGTGCCCGAACACCTCGAAGGGGCGCTGCAGTGCCTCGACAATATTCGCAGCGACACTGGCAGCATCTTCGCGCTGTCGGAGATCGCGCAGCAAGGCCATGAACTCGTCGCCGCCCTGGCGAGCCACCGTGTCGCTCTCGCGAATGCTGCCACGCAAGCGGCGCGCAACCAGACGCAACAATTCGTCGCCGGCATCATGGCCCAGCGTGTCATTTACTGCCTTGAAACGGTCAAGATCGAGGAAAATCACCGCAAAGCGCAGATTATTACGATGACTGACCGCCAGTTCCTGCTCCACCCGGTCGCGATACAGGGTGCGATTTGGCAGATCGGTCAGCGCATCATAAAAAGCCATGCGCTGCAGATTTTCCTCGGCTGTCTTGAGCACGCTGATGTCGGAAAAGACACCAACGTAATTGGTCAGCTCGCCGGCATTGTTGTATATCGCGGTAATCGACAACCACTTGGGGAATTCGCTGCCATCCTTGCGCCGGTCCCAAACTTCGCCAACCCAGCGCCCGTTGCGGTCAATCGAGGACCACATTTCGCGATAAAAGTCCGCGTCATGCCTGCCCGAACTGGTCACTTTCGGCGTTTTACCGATGATCTCTGCCGCTTCGTAGCCCATCATCCGGCAATACGCCGGATTGACATCAAGGATCCGGGTTTCGGGATCAGTGATGACGATTCCTTCCAGCGTGTTCTTCAGGATCTGATCAGATAACTGCAGCTGCTTTTCCATCTGCCGTCGCTGCAAATGGGCCTTGACCCGAGCCCGCAACACGGGGGCGACAATCGGCTTGGTCAGAAAGTCATCGACGCCCTCCTCCAGACCTTGCACCTCAGCTTCGTTGGAAGTGTCGGCAGTCAGGAAAATCACCGGCACGTCACGGGTTGCCGGCGCCGCACGCAACGACTGGAGCACCAAATGCCCATCCATCTCAGGCATCATGATGTCGAGCAACACCAGATCAGGGGTTTCCTTGCGGGCAGCGATTTCCAGCGCCTGACGGCCGCTGGTCGCGGTTTTCAGGCGATATTCACGTTGCAGGATGGAGACCAGCACGTGCAGATTGGTCGGAACGTCATCAACAAGCAGCAGGAGCGGTCGGGTATCGTGTTCCATCATCGCCTTGGTATCTGTCAGCCAGCGCTGTCCTCGTCTTGCCAAACCACCAGCGCTTCCAGCGCAGCAGCATAATCGAAATTGTCCAGGCAGCGTAGTGCCAATGCAAGCGCTGGCATTTTATCCGCCTCGCCGCGCAATTTTTCCACCAATGTCTGCGGCGGATATTCATCTTCACGCAAACAAGCCAGGAAACTGCGCCGCTCTTCGGCCGACAACGCGCTCCCGGCAGTTTCAGCGCGCGCATCGGGAAGCTGCCGCAGGATTGCTTCTGCGGCTGCCTGCAGATCGTGCCGCCAGGCAGCGCACAAGCTCTGTGCCTCGATCGACACGGTCGACGCCGAAACCACGGCCTTTTCCAGCAACGCGGCCTGCTCGGCCAACAAATAGCCTCCCAGATTGGCCAACACTCCCTTGAGCATGTGCACCTCGCGCCGCAGGGCAGGCGCTTCGGCCAACCCCGCCAAACGTTGGCAATGCTCGGGAATTGCCAGCGCCAGATCGCGCAGCAACTGATACAGCAGCTCGCGACTCCCTCCCAGACGCGCCAGTGCCTCACCCAGTTCAAAGCCGGGCAACGCCGGCAGGCTGGCGCCCGCTGCCTGGGCACGCGGCAGCACTGCGACCAAGCGGCGCCCGAGGCACCGCCCGAGAGCCGCCAGCAAAACCTCGGGATCAATTGGCTTGGGCACGAAATCGGTCATCCCGGCCGCCTCGCACAAACGACGGTCCTCGGCCATCACCGCAGCGGTCATCGCAATCACCGGCAGATTTGCGGCCCGAGGCAAGGCATGGATACGCCGGGTCGCCTCCAACCCGCCCATCACCGGCATGTGCAGATCCATCAACACCACATCCAGCGGCGCCCCGTTCGCAACCCGCTCGACCGCCTCAACCCCGTTTTCGGCAATATCGACCTGCGCCCCCTGGCGGCGCAGAAACTCGGCGGCCACCAGCTGATTGTTCGGATTGTCTTCGACCAGCAGAACCCGGACTCCGCTCAGCATTCCAGCGCAGTTTGCCGCATCTGCTTCTACCGCTGCCCGCCCTCCGGCCGGCGCGAGCACGGCAAGCAAAGTGTCGAATAGCGCCGATGGCGTCGCCGGTTTGCTCAGGAAGGTGTCGATCCGGACCTCGCCGGCCAATTGGCGCAAGGGCTCGATGCCCCCCGCCGAGGCCAGCACGATCCGCCACGGCGGCTGCTCTGGTTGCGGCAACAGGGCATCGATCCGGACCAGCAGTTCGCGGGCCGCCAGATCCGGCATCTGGCCATCCAGCAGCAGTACGTCGTACTGCGTCTCGCCAAGCAGCGCGGCTTCGATCAGACCCAGTGCCTCCAGCCCGCTGGCAGCCACATCGACCTGGATTTTCCAGGCCTGCAGCCAGTCGCCCAGAATCTGACGGGAAAGCTCCTGGTCATCGACCACCAGCACCCGCAATCCGGCCAGCCGTTGCAAGTCGGCTGACCGCGCGGCCCCGGCGCTGACGCCAACACGGACATGGAAGCTGAAGGTCGCGCCCGCGCCCAGGGTGCTGCTGACTGAAATTTCGCCCCCCATCAGATGCACCAGGCGCCGGGAAATTGCCAACCCCAGGCCGGTTCCGCCGTGCTTGCGGGTGGTCGACGAATCGGCCTGGGTGAAGGGCTGAAACAAGGACTCGCTTTGTTCGGCAGACAAACCGATGCCGGTATCGCGGACACTGACCTGCAACTGCAGCATCTCTTCGCGATCACATTCGCCGCTGACCGCCAGTTCGATTTCCCCACGCTCGGTGAATTTGACGGCATTGCCGACCAGGTTGACCAGCACCTGGGTCAGCCGGGTCGCGTCGCCGATCAGGTTTTGCGGCATGCCCGGGGCTATCGAGAAAAAGAGTTCCAGCCCCTTCTCCTCAAGTTGCGCCGAAAACAGGTCGGCCACCCGCCGCAATACCTGGTCGAGTACAAAAGGCTGATACTCGACATCAAGGCGCCCGGCCTCGATCTTGGAGTAATCCAGAATATCGTTGAGGATCACCAGCAAGGCCCGCGCCGAATCATGCGCCTTCACCAGGTAGTCGCGCTGTTGCGGCGCCAGCGGCGAATCGAGAACCAGCCGCGAAAGACCGATGATCGCGTTCATCGGCGTCCTGATTTCGTGACTCATGTTGGCAAGAAATTCGCTCTTCGCCCGGTTGGCCGCTTCCGCTGCCTGTTTGGCCTCGATCAGCCCCTCTTCCGCATACTTGCGATGGCTGACATCAACCACTACGCCAACGAAATACAAGGGAGTACCGGCTTCGTCACGCAAAGCGGAGACTGCCAGATCGACCCACAGAAGCTCGCCGTCGCGCAGACAATAGCGCTTTTCGATCCGGTAATCGTCGCGGGTTCCAGCCAGAATTTCGCCAAAATAGCCATGTTCGCGCTCGCGGTCATCGGGATGGCTGAGCTGCGCCAGATTCAGTTCATGCAACTCGGCCGAGGTGTAGCCGCGCATCATCTGACTGAAAGCGGGGTTGAAATCGATCAGCAGCCCGGCAGCATCGGCAAAGACGATCCCGGTATTCGAGCGCTCGAAAATGCTGCGGAATCGGGCCTCGCTCATTTGCACCACCCGGTGCATGTCGCGCAACTCGCGAGCCCGCTCGTTGAGCCGTTCGAGCATGTCGTTGAAGGCCTGGGCCAGACGCCCCGCCTCATCATCACCGACCACCTCGACCCGGCATCCCATGTCGCCACCGCGCACCCGGCCAACCACATCCTCGATCGCATCCAGCTTGCGAGTCACCTTCTGCACCAGCAGAACGACGATCAACACCATCAGCCCCAAGGCCAGCAGGGTGTAGAGCGAGGCATTCTGCCGCAGGCTGCGCAACTCCTGCTGCACCTCGGCCTGCCCCAGGCCTAGCCTGACCCAGCCGACGTGCTGGCCAGCAAAACTGACCGGCTGCAGATAATCGACCAAATCCTTGGTCCGGGCCAGCAGATAGCCATCGACCCGCTCCGGCAGGTCGGCCAGGTAGCGACCACGGTAGGCGGCATCGTTATGAGCCAGGACCATGCCCTCACGGTCCACGATCAAGGCATAGCTCAACTCGGGATACGCCTTCTGCGCCTCGATCAACTCCTGCAGGCCAAGCAGGTCACGGGCTTTCAGCCAGGGACCGGCAACACTCGCCAGACTATGGCTGAGAGCCCGCGCCTGCGAAATTTTCTGTTCGAGCAGGAAATCCTGTTGCCGCTGCGTCAGGAGCACGACAAACAGGCTCATGGTCAGCGCCATGACCAGTGCGATCCAGGCGACCAGCTGCCGCCGCAAGCCGGGCGGAAATAAAGCGAACCGTTTCATGGTTGCACCACTGCCCTGACTTCGCGCTCGAAGCGCTGGATGAACTGACGCACCGGTTCATAAAAGGCATTGTCGGCACGATGAAAGCGGGCGGTCTGCATCGCCGCGAGAATCTGAGTCCCTTCCGGCGACACGGCCAAGCCGGACAACAAATCCTGGACCTGGCGCCGGATCGCCAGCGGTACATCGTCGCGCAACATCACCGAGTTGTTCAGCAAATGAGGCGTTTCCCAGATCACCCGCAACTCGGCAGCCTCGCGCGGATGGTCTTTCTGGAAAGCCCGCCAGGGTGGCGGCCAGGTCGCGGCAATGGCGGTTTCACCCAGCGCGACGCTCATGATCGAGGATTCCTGCGAACCGACGTAACGGTTATCCAGATCGCGGAGCACATCGACGCCGTGCCGGTGCAGGTAGTACTGCGGCAACATCGCCGCCGCCAGCGCGGTCGGCGACGGATAGGCAATCGCCTTGCCCTTGAGGTCGCCCGGCTGCTTCAGGCTGGAATCCCGGCGCACGATGAAAATGCCGCGAAAATCCTCGGCATCGCCGGCCATCGCGATCACCGCATAACCGCTATCCATCGCCAGCAAGGTCTGCCAGGGATTGGGCAGCAGCATTTCCGGCGCCCGGGCAAGGATTTTTTCTTCATAGGCCTGATAGTTGCGAGAGGCCTCCAGTTCGAAACGCGCCTCGGGAACCCGCCGGTTCAGGTAATCGATCAGCGGCTGATAAGCCTCGCTCAGTTTTTGCGGATTGTGCAAGGGATGCACGGCCAACCGGTAGAGCGGTTTCTGCTGGCGAGGTGGCGCATCGACGAAGCGCGGCCCGAGGGCAGCCGCTGGCGGCGGCGCCTCGCAGGCCGCAAGCACCAGACAAAGACACCCCAGCAGCCAAAACCAAACTGATCCGGCAGCCTTCTCCGCCCTCATGTTTTCTCTCCCCCTTGCCGCCTGGTCAGCAGCGGCACCTGGCCGCATTATATGCGCCCCCCTGCCGCTACGCGGCAGAATCGGGCAAGATGACATACACACTGCCCACCGGAGGTTTGCGTCCCATGGCCGAACAACAGGTACTCCACTATGTCACCCACGCCCGCAGCACGCTGGAAATCACCCGCGACATCGCGGCGATTGTGCAGAAAAGCGAACTGGAATGCGGGGTCGCCCACATCTTTGTCCGCCACACCAGCTGTGGACTGGCCCTGACTGAAAATGCCGATCCCGATGTCCGCCGGGACCTCGACACCCTGCTCCAGCGCTGGGCACCCGACGGCGATCCGGCCTACCGCCACCGCCTGGAAGGCGACGACGACATGGCCGCACATGCACGCAGCCTGCTTACCGGCGTCTCGCTGAGCCTGCCCTTTGCCCACCGACATTTGCTGCTCGGGCACTGGCAAGGCGTTTTCCTGTTCGAGCACCGCAGCGAAGGCCACCGCCGTGAAGTGGTGGTCACCCTGCTCGGTTGAGACACCAGTTTCGGCAACAGCGGATTGCCATCGGCAACAAGTTTGCAATCCCGCCACAACCGGCACGGGCAGGCTCCTTAAAGTGCGCTCATGATCCGTCACGACAACCTGCGGGGCATCCCCGGCGCGCCAGCACCCGGGTGACGACTGCCCCTGTCAGCTGCAAGGAGACCCTGATGAATCTGCATAGTGAATTTCTGACCGGACAGGCCCTGCTGATTCGAGTGGCCAGCGAAAATCTTGACGCCGGCAATGCCGGCCAGTTCAAAACCCTGATTCAGCCGCTGCTCGAAAACAGCGATTGTGTGATCATCGACATGTCGGCACTGAGCTTCGTCGACAGTTCCGGCCTGGGTGCGCTGCTGTCCTGCCTGCGTACGATGAACAACCGCAACGGTACCCTGCATCTGGTTGGACTCGCCAGGCCGGTACGGGCCCTGTTTGAACTGGTCCGCATGCACCGCATCTTTTCTCTGCACGACAGCGTTGCCGCAGCCCTTGCCGCCTGACCCGGAAGCATGAGCCCGCCCCTTTCTGAACTCGCCCCGCCGGGCACGGTGCTGATCGTCGACGACACGCCGGCGAACCTGCAACTGTGCCAGAGCATACTCGCCCGCCACGCCCGGGTGCTGACCGCCGGCAGCGGCGCCGAAGCGCTCGTGCAAATGGCCGAGCATTTGGTCGATGTCGTCCTGCTCGACGTGATGATGCCGGACATGGATGGCTTTGCGGTCGCTGGCAGGATGCAGGCTGACCCGCAACTGGCCGCAATCCCGATCATTTTCCTGACGGCATTGACCGACAACGCCTCCCAGATTCGGGGACTGGAACTGGGCGCGGTTGATTTCCTGACCAAACCGGTATCGGCCAAGATCCTGCAACGCCGGGTAGCCAACGTAATCGAGCGCGAGCAGTTGCGGCGGCGCCTGCAGGGCGAACGCCAGGCCCTGCAGCAAGCCATCGCCGAACTCCGCCAGCAGAAGGCCGCACTCGATGCCCATTGCCTGGTCAGCATCTGCGATGCCAACGGCCAAATCACCTATGCCAATCCCCGTTTCTGCAACATTTCCGGCTACCGGGAAAACGAACTGCTCGGGCAAAACCATCGCCTGATCAAATCCGGCCTGCATCCCGACAGCTTCTATGCGGAAATCTGGCAAACCATTACGGCCGGTCGCACCTGGCACGGAGAAGTTGCCAACCGACGTAGTGATGGTGAAATCTACTGGGTGGACTCGACCATCATTCCGTGGTGCGACGAAAATGGCGTCCCTTACCAGTATGTGGCTATCCGCACCGACATCACCGAACGGATCCGCGCCCGGCAGCAATTGGCCTTCGCGCGCCAGCGCGAACTCGAAATCGGAGCCCAGATCCAGCAGCGACTGCTGTTCGGGACCCCGCCCGAGCACCTGCCGGGGTTTGCCGTCGCCTGCCACACCGAAGCCTCGGAGGGGGTCGATGGCGATTTTTACACGTTCACCCGGCTGGGCACCGATACCTTCGAGCTGATCACCGGCGACGTGATGGGCAAGGGCGTCGCCGCCGCCCTGATTGCCGCTGCGATCAAGAGCAGCTACCGGCGGATATTCACCGAACTCCTCAGCCAGCACGAGCAGCAGGCGCCGCCCTCGCCGGCGCAGATCATGAATGCGCTGCACGCAGCGATCACCCCTGAACTGATTGATCTCGACTGCTTCGCCACCCTGTCGCTGCTCCGTTTCGACCGGACACAAGGCTGTGTAACCTGGGTCAACGCCGGCCACACGCCAGCCCTGCTTGCCCACCCTGACGGCCGGATCGAGCATCTGCTTGGCGATAATCTACCGCTGGGCGTGCTCGCCGACGAAATTTACAGCCAACAGACCACGCCCCTGGCGATCAACGACCTGCTGCTGCTTTATTCCGACGGGATCAGCGAGACCACCACTGCCACCGGCGAAGCCTACGGCGAGGAACGGATCGCAGAACTGCTGCTCGCCGCCCGCCGCCAGGCAATGGGACCTGGCATCCTGCTCAATGCCTTGCGTAGCGATCTCGACGACTTTGCCGGCCAGCTCGGCGGCAGCGATGACCGGACCCTGATCGCCGTACAGATGAGCAACGCCGAGACCGACCTCGGCACATCCGCCAATCCGGAATACTTCGAGTTGCCACGCCGTCTCGATGGCCTGACCCGACTGCGCGAAAGAATCGCCACCCTGCTCGCCGACCAACCGGAGGAAATCTGGCGGACACTGGCACTGGCAGCATTCGAGGCCGCCACCAACATCGTCCGCCATACCCCGGAAAAACTCCCCGGCGCGTCGATCATCGTGCGCCTCGAACGCCAGCCGCAAAACTGCCGCGTCGACCTGTTCTATCCCGGCCAGGCGTTCCGGCCTGGTGCAACCGTCCCGCCCGATTTCAGCGGCGCCCGGGCCGGGGGCTTCGGGCTGTTCATCATCGCCCATCAGGTTGACCGGCTCACCTACGAAGCCCCCTTGCCCGGCATGGCCGCAATCCGGCTGGAAAAACAACTGGTGGGAGCAATGCCGTGCAGAACGCACTGAACCAGGCCATCCGCAGCCTGCTCGCAGCCGCCGAGCACATGCCAGCCGGCGAGGCCGACCCGGCCCTGCTCGGCAAGCTGGCCGGCTGGCTACCAGAGGGCGACGCCAACCAGCGCATCCACTTTCTCTATGCCTTCACCGGGATCATTGAGAGCGATGCCACGGGCACCATCCGCGACGCCAACCCGGCGGCCCTCAGCCTCACCGGCCTGCCTCGCAAGCAACTACTTGGCGCCCCGCTCGCCGCACTGTTCGCCGCTTCGGCCGACAAAGCCGGGCGGCATTTCAGCCTGCTCGCCGAACAAGGCATCAGCCACGCCGAACTGCACCTGGAAAATCGCGATGGCGAGCCGTTGACCGTGCAAATCGCATCAATTGAGGCAGCCGCCGGCCGTTTCGTGCATTTTCTCGACGATGTCAGCGAGGCCCGCCGCAAGACGGCCGAGCTTGAAGCCGCACGCGCCCAGGCCGATGCCGCCAACCAGGCCAAGAGCGCCTTTCTGGCCAACGTCAGCCACGAAATCCGCACCCCGCTCAACGGCATCCTCGGTCTGACCCAACTGGTACTGCTGCAGGACCTGCCCCCGGCGCTACGCGACACACTGGAGAAAATCGCCGGCTCGGGGCGGCATCTGCTGCAACTGCTCAACGACCTGCTCGACTTTGCCAAGATCGAGGCCGGCAAGCTGGAATTCGAGGACCGCGAATTCGACCTCTGGGAAGTCCTTGAAACCCTCGCCACCACCTGCGCCCACGCCGTTCCCGAAAAAGCCTTGCAGCGCCGCTTCCACCTGGCTGCCGGGGTGCCGCGCCGGCTCCGGGGAGATGCCCTGCGCCTGCAGCAGATCCTGCTCAACCTGCTCGGCAATGCGCTCAAATTCACCGCGCAGGGCGAGGTGGCGCTGCAGATCGAGGTCGCCGGCAAAAACCTGTTGTTCACCGTCAGCGACAGCGGCCCCGGCATCCCGGTCGACTTGCAGGCACGCTTGTTCCAGGCCTTCGTCCAGGGCGATGCCGGCACCACCCGCCGCTACGGCGGCACCGGGCTTGGCCTGAGCATTGCCGCCGGTCTCGCCCAGGGCCTGGGCGGCCAGCTGAACGTTGCCAGTACCCTCGGCAGCGGCAGCCGCTTCATGCTCCGGCTACCGCTACGGCCGCTGGCTGAAACGGCCCCGTCAGCCGCCCCTGGCGGCCCGCTCGACCTGAGCCAGGCCGGCGACAGTGGCGAACTGGCTCGGGCACTGGCCGCTGAAGGCCTGCTCACGGTCAACCATGAAAAAGACGCGATTTTGCTGGTCGACCGTGCGCAAAGCGAAACCCTGGCCGCCTGGCTCGCCCGGCGGCCAGCGCAAGCCGCCATCGTCGTCGCCCCGGCCGGGATCTGCGCCGAATTTGCCGGAACCGCAAATCCGCCCGGAGCCCCAGGCATCGAATTCCTGCCCCAGCCGCTGTCCCCGCTAGCCTTGCTCGCCGCCTGCCAACGCCTCGCCCGCAACGCCGGGGAGAGCGGCAAAAGCAGCAGCCAGATCGAAGTCCCGGATGAATTTCGCGGTGCGCTGATCGCTGTCGTCGACGACCTGGAAATCAATCGTCTGGTCTTGAGCGGCCTGCTCAAGCGCGCCGGCATCCGCGTCCTGTGTGCCGAGAACGGCGCCCACCTGCTGGCACAACTGACCACCCCGGACTGCGAACTGCCCGAACTGCTCCTGCTCGACCTGCACATGCCGGAGCTCGACGGCTTTGCCACCGCCCGCGAAATTCGCCGTCGGGGCTGGACCATGCCGCTGGTCGCCATTTCTGCCGCCGTCGGCGAAGAAGAACAAGCCCAATGCAGCGCCGCCGGAATCAACGATTTTCTCGCCAAGCCGGTCGATGTCGAGGCGCTCTGGGGCGTACTCACCTGCTGGCTGCCTCCCCGCAACCCCTGTGTGGCGAACGTCGAAGCGCCACCGACCGTACCGCCACCGGCCTGGCTGGCCGCCGCCGGCATCACCGCCGATGCCACCTGGGCACGCTTTCTCGGCGATGCCGAGAGCCTGTGGCGCGCCGCCCGTGCCTTCGTCAACCAGCAAGGCCCGGAATTTTCCCGCCTGCTGGCCACCCGGAACCGCCAGGATCCGCTGCCGCCCCCGGCCTGGCAGCCACTGGCACATGCACTGGCTGGCGGCGCCGCCAACCTTGGCCTGCATGAACTGCAGCAGGCCGCCCGCCAGGTTGAGCAGCAGGCCGCTGCCGGGCAGCCGCCGGCCCTGGCTGACCTGGCCGCCATCGGAGCCGCACTGGCCCGACTGGAAATTGCGCTGGGCGCTGCCGACACCGCACCGGTAGCGGCGACCTGAGGCCGCCCCCGGAACCGCCGGCCCCTTACCCCCCGTTGCGGGTCGCCACCAGACGCAGGGCCGGGCGCGGCCCCTGCAAGGCCCGCCACAGGGTGCGATGAAATTTCTTCAGGTCGATCGGCTTGGCAATGAAATCGTCCATACCGGCCTCCCGGCAACGCTCCCGGTCCTCGCTGAAAGCATTCGCCGTCATCGCCACGATGCTCGGTGCCGCCGGATAGCGGCGGCGGATTTCACGGGTCGCAGCCAGACCGTCAAGTACCGGCATCTGCATATCCATCAGGATCAACGCAAAATCGCTGCTGCCGGCCAGGTCGACCGCGCGCTGCCCGTTCTCGGCCACACTGACCACCAGGCCCAGTTCTTCAAGCAGGGCCGTGGCAATTTCCTGGTTGATCGGTTCGTCTTCGGCCAGCAAGACCCGGCGCCCGGCAAAGTGCTCGCGGATTTTCGTCTCCAGTTCGTCCGGCAACTGAGCTTCGGGCGCAACCGCTGCGCGGTGCCGGGCCAGGCGCAGCGTCAGCCAGAAGGTCGAGCCTGCCCCCGGCTGGCTCTCGACCCCGACCTCGCCGCCCATCAGCCCGGCCAGTTGCCGGGTAATCGCCAGGCCCAGCCCGGTTCCCTTGTAGATGCGGGTGGTCGAACTATCGGCCTGCTCAAAGGCCTGGAACAGACGAGGCAGAACCTCGGGCGCAATCCCCGGACCGCTGTCGCTGACCTCCAGCCGCAGCAGTGCCGAGTCCGCCGTCTGCTCCAGCCCCCGGACAACGATTCCGACCGTCCCGGCGGCGGTGAACTTGACCGCGTTCGACGCGTAATTGAGCAAGGCCTGGGTGATCCGGGTCGGATCACCATGCAGGTCCTCGGGCAACGGTGCCAGGTCGGTCGTCAGTTGCAGGTTCTTGCTGCGCGCGGTGACCCCGACAATCGAGGCAACGTCGGCAACGATCGCCGGCAGGCTGACCGGCACCGACTCCAGCGTCAGTTTGCCGGCGTCGATCTTGGACAAATCGAGAATATCGTTGATCAAGGTCAGCAGATGTCCGGCTGCATGCTCCATTTTCTGCAGGCAGGACTTCAGACGAGGTGAACCGGCCTCCCGCTGGGCCAGATGCAACAAGCCGATGATGCCGTTCATCGGGGTGCGGATTTCATGGCTCATGTTGGACAGGAAAGTCGCCTTGGTACGCGCCGCAGCGGCGGCCTGGTCACGCGCCTCGGCCAACTGGCTGTTGGCCTGCTCAAGCTCTGCCGTGCGCTGCGCCACCAATTGCTCGAGCTGGCTGCGATGCTGCTCCAGTTCGCTCTCCAGGCGCTTCTTCTCGGTCACGTCCTGCTTCACCGCCAGGTAATGGGTAATCGTTCCGTCCTCGTCGAAAACCGGCGAAATCACCTCGGCCTCGACATACAAGCGCCCGTCCTTGCGCCGATTGACCAGTTCGCCCGACCACACCCGGCCAGCCGACAGGGTTGCCCACAAATCGTGATAGGTGCTGGCTTTGGTCCGCTCTGACCTGAGCAAGCGGGGATTGCGGCCCAGCAATTCCTCGCGGGAATAGCCGGAGGCATTGACGAAGGCCGGATTGACATACTCGATCACCCCTGTCGCGTCGGTAATGCAAACGCCTTCCGGACTTTGCTCGATTGCCTGCTGCAGGCGACTCAATTCGCCGAGCATCTGCTGCCGTTCGCTGACATCGCGGGTCACCGCCAGTACCGATACCACCTCGCCCCGCTCGTCGCGCAAGGGCACGGCATGCGACTCCATCCGCCGCCGCTGCCCGTGCAGGCCGACGATGGAAAACTCCAGTACCTCCGGCACACCGGCCAACACCCGCCTATGGAAAGCGGAAAAAGCCGCCCGATCCTCGGCTGCGATCAGTTCCCAGACCGACGCGCCAATGACTTCGTCAGCACTGGCTGCACCCACCATCTGCAAGCCGGCCGGGTTCATCAGCAAGACCCGGCCATCGTGGTCCACCACCTTGACGCATTCCGGCTCGGAATTAAGGATTGCGCGCAACTCGGCCTCGCGAGCGGCAAGTTGCGCCAGCATCCGCTTTTGCTCGGAGAGATCGCGGAACGACGCACAGACGAACAGTTCTCCAGCATCGCGGAGAATCCAGGTGCTGACTTCGACCTCCAGAGCAGCGCCGCCCATGCGGCGATACAGCGTGGTGTGGCGTGCCGGGCGGCTGCCCTGCAGCAGGCCGCGCAAATGGCTGGCCACCGCTTCCGGATCGGGCAGCGAATTATCGAAGGCCTCCAGCCGCAAGCCGCCTGCAGGCTGAGGCAGCAAGCCGAGCAGACTGTAGAAGGCGGGATTGGCATCGACCACCCGCCCGGTGCGGTCGAGGACGAAAATCCCCTCCGAAGCTGAATCGACCAGGGCCTGCTTGCGCAGCAGCAAGGCCATGCCCGCCGCCAGGCGTCGTCGGTGCCACCACCAACCGCCCAGGCCCGCGACCAGGAAGGCCAGGGTCAAACTGCTGCTCCACCAGGCCTGCCGCCGCCATTCGGCAAGTACTGCGTTACGGTCGCGGACGACGATCAGGCGTGGACGGGCGCTCTCCGCCAGCTCCGGCAGCACCAGCGCAACCCCGGCCAGCAGCTGGGCCGGCCGGCCAGCACCCGGTAACGCACCGACCGACACAATTTCCCTACCCTCGGCATACTCAAGACGCACAGACATATCGGGGGCGTACAACATGGTCGCCAGCTGGCGGGCAAGCGGGGGCGAGTCGAAGGCAAGCAGTGCGACACCGGCGAACTTTCCGGCCGCATCGCCAAGACGACGCGACAGTGCAAAAACCGGCTGCCCATCAACACCGACCCAGGGCGGAGAAAACAGGCTCGCCGCTTCTTCAGACCGCACCCCGACGCGTGCAAAATCCGCCAGGTGGACAAAGTTGCTAGCGCGCAATTCGCCGCCCTTGCCGGCCAAGACCCGGCCGCGAGCATCGAGCAGGAGCAGGCTGTCGTTGTGCCCGACGAACCCGGTCAGGCGCTGCAATTCGCGCGCGACCAGGCCACGCTGACGGCCCTCGCGCCACTCGGGGTAAGCCACAGCCACCGTCTGCAACAAGCGGGCGCCAGCCGCAAGTTGCTGCTGCAAGGCGGCGCCCTGAACCTGGACCAATTTATCCAGATGCGCCTGCTCATGGTGCAACAGCCGCTCGCGACTATCGACGAGAAACCAGGATAGCAGCCCGGACACTGCCAGCAGGAGCGCCAGCAGCCCGGCCAGATGCCGGCGCAACAAGCCGCCCGGCAGTGGGGAAGACGAACTCACCGGCCAACCCGGCATGCGCAGCACCTGTCCCAAAGACAAAGAAAAAACAACGACATAATTTGACAAAAATAACAATTTTTCGAATATTACCCCAGGCTGATCAAGCTTTTTTGATCTGGATCAGTCAGCCACCTTGCTCCCTCCCAACCCGGACGCAAAGATTTAACAATCCGGCCACAGCCGGTCGGCCTGCCGTGGCTTAAATGGCACATCCGCCTCGGGAGATGCGCCATGAACCTGCTCAGCCACTTTGACCGCATTTACATCATCAACCTGTCGTCCAGGCGCGACCGGCGTCAAGTGGTGGCTGCCGAACTTGCCGGGCACAGGCTGGAGATCGACGACCGCCAGGTACGCTGGACCACCCCGCCCGTCCCCGAAGACAGCGACGGATTCTCCGATACGCATGCCCGGCGGCGCTTCGACGCTCATCTGGCCGTGCTCGACGAAGCAATCGCGGCCGACCTGGCCAGCGTCGTGATCTGCGAGGACGACCTGCGCCTCGACCCGCGCACCGACGCTCCGGCGCTCAGCCTGTTGTGGCCGCTCTGCACCCGGGAATGGGATTTCACCTACCTTGGCCACGGCGAACCCCTGCCCGATAGTGGCCAGCCGCCCCGTTGGGGCAGCACCCGGCAGGCACTGGCAGGCACCGCCTGCTACGCGCTGTCGCGGCGGGTGATGCGCCCCTTGCGTGACCATCTGCAGGCGTCCCGAACAGCTAACGCAGCCGCCTGCCGCCTGCCGCTCGAGGCGGCTTACTCGGCATTTCGCCAGGCATCCCCCGAGCGCCTGACCCTGATCGCGATGCCCAGCCTGGCCACCTCGGCAGCAAACAGCGGCCTCTGGCCGCGCTGGCTGAGCCAGCCCTTTGCCGAACACGGCTGGCTGAGGACAACCTGGCGCCACCGAAGGGTCTGAGCAGGCCGGCCACAAGGGCGTGCCGGCAAATTCGCTGATGTTCACGGTCGACCGTGAACATCAGCGTTTTTTCATCCACCGCCCTCCCCTCCATTGGCAGGGAACCCTCCGCGCCAGCGGCCACGGTCAACAACGCTTACACAAGTCATACAAAGCGCAGTCAGCCGGCCAGCCGGGGCAATGCGTTATTCGGACACAGGCATCACAGCAAAAGGAAAACGCCATGTTCGTCAATCAAACCGAATCCACTGCCTTCGTTCAATCGCTCAAGCGCGCCGGCGTCAGCATCAGTGACGAGCGCCAGGTCATCGAGCGCCTCGCCGAAGCCCGCGAATGGCATTACGCCTTCAGCACCCTGGTCAAGCAGGGCCGCCGCATCGGCATCTGGTTTGCTGCCACGGCCAAGCTGCGCAGCACCAGGCTGCAGCGCCTGTTCGCCCGCTACCACTTCACGCCCGGTGCCGAGGCGGCGTTTGAGCAATGCCTGCAACGCTGAGTCGGGCAAACCGTCGCAAGCCGATGCCGGGGCCGGCCCTTGCCCGCCCCGGCCCGACCAGGACCGCGCAACGCCGCTGATGCGCCGCAAGGCGGCGACTTGGCGTTAAAATTTGGGAATCGTCATTTTTTCTGTCGCCCAGTCATGCGCATCGGCATCCTCGAAGACGATCTTGCCCAGCAGGAGCTTTACCAGTTGTGGCTGGGCACGGCACAACACAGCTGCAAATGCTACGGGACCGCAAAATCCTTCCTCGAATCGCTCGCCCACGAGCACTTCGACCTGTTGCTGCTCGACTGGAACCTGCCCGACAGTTCCGGCCAGCTGGCCCTGAAGTGGATTCGCGAAAACCTCGGCTGGAGCATCCCGGTGATTTTCGTGACGGCGCGCGACGCTGAAATCGACATCGTCAATGCGCTGCGCGGCGGCGCCGACGACTATCTGGTCAAACCGGCCAAATGCATGGAACTGCTGGCCCGGATCGAATCACTGGGGCGCCGGATCAAGCCACCGACGGTAATCCAGATCGGGGCCTATGAAATCAACCAGGACCTGCGCCAGATTCGCCTGCACGGCCAGGACATCGAATTGACGCAAAAGGAATTCGAACTGGCCGGCTACATGTTCCAGCACCACGGCAAACTGCTGTCACGCGTGCATCTGCTCGAAAAACTCTGGGGCCTCAACGCCAACGTCGATACCCGCACCGTGGACACCCACGTCAGCCGGATTCGCCGCAAGCTGAAAATCGCGCCGGAAAACGGCTGGCAGATCATCCCGGTTTACGGCTATGGCTACCGTATCGAAAGGATGGACAGCACGCACGAGGCACTCCCCGCCTGAGCCCCCGGACCTGCGGCTGCAACCGGCCAGCACCGCCGGCTAGCCGGCCTCCGGCCGCTGCGCCGCGCGGTACTGGCCGGGCGCGATCCCGGTCCACTTCTTGAATGCGCGATAAAAGGCGCTGAGCTCGGTAAAGCCCAGCGCGCAAGCGATCTCCGGCATGCTCAGGCTGGCGTCGCCAAGATAGCTGATCGCCAGGTCGCGGCGCAGGTCGTCGAGGATGGTGCGATAGCGGGCACCCTCGCGCTCCAGGCGGCGGCGCAGGGTCGCCTGAGAAACGTGCATCTGCTTGGCCAGCGCCGAAAAATCCGGCCACGACTCGGGCGCGATTTCGCGCAGGCGGCGACGGATCTGCGCAGTCACACTCTCGCTGTTCTTGTAGCGGACCAGAAAGTTGGCCGGTGCCTGGCGGAGGAAGGCCTTCATCGTCCGCTCGTTCTGGACATTGGGCATGGCCAGAAAAGCTGCGGCAAAGCTGACCCCGGTCCGAGCCTGGTCGAAACGCAAATCCTGCGCGAACAAGACCCGCCACTCGTCGCTGTAGGCCGGCTCGGGGCAGCGGAAAGCGGCGTAATCGAGCGGAATCCGCCGCCCGACCAGCCAGCAGGCCAGGCCGTGCACGATCAGCAGATAGGTGCCGTAGGAAAACGCGATCTTGGGCGGCGGCAAACCGCCGTCCGCCCTGGCCGGCTCGCGCAGCACCACCTGCGCCTGCTCGCCGTCGACCCGCAGTTCTGCCTGCCAGTCGTCGAGAATCAGGTTGAAAAAGCGCAGCGCGCGGCGCAAGGCCCGCTCCAGGGTTTCGGCGTGGATCAGGGTATGGCACATCAAGGTGAAACTGCCGGGGCGCATCGGATGGCTGTCGAGCCCGAAAAATTCGTCGCCGATGACCTGCGCAATCCCCTGCCAGAGTTCGCCGTAATGCGCCGAAGAGACCCGCGCCTGCGGCCAGGCCAGCAGTTCGGGACTGATCCCGGCGGCCTGCAGCACCGGCCGCTCGTCGATCCCGCGCGACCGCAGGCAGGCCAGGGCTTCATGGACAAAAGCAATGGCAATCGTGCCTTTTTCACCGTGGATTTCGCGCATCGCCGAAGGATGCCACAAGTTGCGCGCCAAGGCTTTATCTGAACAGCGCATTCAAGTTGATCGAATCCGGCAATGAAAGGCGCCCGGCACTTGCTTACAGTTCGCGCCCGAACCCTACAACCCAGGAGCGAGACCATGAAAATCGAAGGAAATGTATTTGTCGTGACCGGCGGTGCCTCCGGTCTGGGCGCCGCCACTGCCCGCATGATCGTTGCCGCCGGCGGCAAGGTCGTGCTGGCCGACGTGAACCCGGAAGCCGGTGCCCAGATCGAAGCCGAACTCGGCGCCAATGCCCGTTTCGTGCAAACCGATGTCACCAACGACGAAAGCGCCCGCAACGCCTTTGCCGTCGCCCAGTCGCTGGGCCAGCTGCGCGGCCTGGTCAATTGCGCCGGCGTCGCCCCGGCCGAGAAGGTGGTCGGCAAGGAAGGCGCGCACAAGCTGGAAAGCTTTGCCCGCACCATCAACATCAACCTGGTCGGCAGCTTCAACATGATCCGTCTGGCCGCCGAAATCATGAGCGCCAGCGCTGCCGACGAAACCGGTGAGCGCGGCGTCATCGTCAGCACCGCCTCGGTCGCTGCCTTTGACGGCCAGCTCGGCCAGGCCGGCTATGCCGCGTCCAAGGGCGGCGTCGTCTCGATGACCCTGCCGATTGCCCGCGAACTCGCCCGCTCCGGCATCCGCGTGATGACCATCGCCCCGGGGATCATGGAAACCCCGATGCTGATGGGCATGCCGGCTGAAGTCCAGGAAGCCCTGGGCAAGATGGTTCCGTTCCCGTCGCGCATGGGCAAGCCGGCCGAATACGCCGCGCTGGTCGAACACATCTTCGCCAATCAATACCTCAACGGCGAAGTCATCCGCATGGATGGCGCGATTCGCATGGCCGCCAAGTAAGCAGACAGCGACCGCTCGCCAACGTCCGGCAACAGCCCGGACCCGCGCGGCGCAGCGGATCACCAGCGGTGCTTTTCCGACGGAAAGCACCATGTCGCCCGGCGCTTGCCGGGCGACCCATCCAGATACGGCAGGGTGCAGCCTGCCAGAAACCAAGCCGCTTCGCCCTCCGGGCGCGGCAGTCTGGGCAATCCGGCCAGCAACCAGGGGAAACAGCCGGGTGATTCACCACGCGCGCCTATCCGGCGCCACTCATTAATCAAAATAAGGACAAAGGTCCATGCGCATCGATGTACACAAACTGGCCGACGAGGCCCAATTCAACCGTTTTCACGCCTTGGTCCTGTTCTGGGGCGTGCTGATCCTGATCCTTGACGGCTACGACCTCGCCGTCGTCGGTGCCGCGATGCCGTCGATCATGAAGGACATGAACGTCGACGCCTCGCAGGCCGGCTTCATGGCCAGCTCGGCCCTGTTCGGGATGATGATCGGCTCGATGACCATGGGCGTCCTCGCCGACAAGCTCGGCCGCCCCTTGATGATCTCGCTGTGCGTCGCGCTGTTCAGCGTGTTCACCGCCGCCGCCGGCCTGACCAGCGACCCGGTCACCTTCAGCATCACCCGCTTCCTCGCCGGCCTCGGCATTGGCGGCGTGGTCCCCGGGATCACCGCACAGATGGCCGAGTTCGCCCCGACCAAGCTGCGCGCCCGCCTGGTCACCATCGTCTTTGCCGGCTACTCGATCGGCGGCATCCTGGTCGCGCTGACCGGCAAGCAGCTGATTCTCGAACACGGCTGGCAGTCGGTCTTCTTCCTGGCGATCACCCCGGTGGTGCTGATCCCCTTCATTCTCAAGACCATGCCGGAATCGCTGCCGACCCTGATCAAGAAGGGCCGCACCGAGGAAATCCGCAAAATCGTCGGCAAAATCCTGCCCGAGCGCCAATTCACCGGCAAAGAGGAATTTGTCGTGCCGCATGAAGACGAGGTCACCTCGGCCCCGGTCGCCCACCTCTTCAGCGAAGGCCGCGCCTTCAGCACGCTGATGATCTGGACTGCGTTCTTCATGGGCCTGTTCATGGTCTATGCGCTCAGCTCCTGGCTGACCAAGCTGATGGCACTGGCCGGCTACTCGCTCGGCTCGGCTCTCAACTTCGTCCTCGTCTTCAACATCGGCGCAGTCTGCGGTGCGGTGTTCGGCGGCTGGCTCGGCGACAAGTACAACATCAAGTACGTGCTGGTGATCTTTTACCTGCTCGGCGCGATCTCGCTGACGCTGATGGGCTTCACCCACTCGACCGAACTGCTGTTTGTCGTCGTCTTCGTCGTCGGCGCCTCGACCCTGGGCACCCAGCTGCTGGCCTATGCCTACGCCGGCGAGTTCTACCCGACCTCGATCCGCGCCACCGGCGTCGGCTTTGCCTCCGGTGTTGGCCGCCTCGGCGCCATCATCGCCCCGGTGCTGATCGGCTTCGTCGTCGCGATGAAGCTGCCGCTTGAACAGAACTTCATGGTCATCGGCGCCGCCGGCGTCCTCGGCACCCTGGCCGTGACCCTGATCAACCACCGTTTGTGCGCCTCGACCCATCACTACGATGCGGCCAAGGACGAAAACGTCTGACCACCCTATCTCCGCTCCGCGCCGCAAGGCGCGGAGATTCTGACTAATCGCCAACTCCTAATCACTGGATCCTCATCATCATGATTCTCACCCAAGAACAGGAAATGATCCGCGACTCGATGCGCGCCTTC